>Ga0335083_10000214_pt1 | contig 96666 bp, 93 predicted proteins | sample Lox_Sample_42_FD_206716 | JGI IMG/M metagenome (GOLD analysis project Ga0335083, IMG submission 206716) | Soil microbial communities from Loxahatchee National Wildlife Refuge, Florida, United States - Lox_Sample_4.2 | ecosystem: Environmental > Terrestrial > Soil > Wetlands | place: USA...
AGCCCGTACCGACGAGGAGTTGCTCCTGGCCGCGCAAGCTGCCTTCCAGACCATTTCCTCCGCCGATTGCCGAGGCTTCTTTTTTAGCGCCAATTACGCTACATTATATATGGAAACGCTCTAGCGGTCAGTGCCGCCAGCGGTTGTCGAGCGGGTCTTGGGAGGTTCTGCCGGGGCTATACCGGCGGCAATCTGCTGGAGACGTTCGCGAAGAGCATCGCCGACGCCGGCGAAGACCTGAGCGCAAGTTTCGCGTAGTTTTTCCTCGGCGTTTGCAGCGATGGTGGCGACCGCTTCGCGCGATTGATGATCCAGGCTAGCAACGGACGCAAGCATCCACTGAACAGAAATGTTTTCGAGGCGGCTGCGGTGCCTCTCGGAGGCTTGATCGCTCATTTGGGAGAAGATGGAGCGCATTTCGGTGCGGTGGGCATCGACAGTAGAATTCCATGCATCGAGAAGCGGCGACATGCCAGACTTTAGGCGGGCGTTTGCGTCGGCGACGCCATTTTCGACGGCACTGCTCATCGCGGCCTGAAACTGGCGCAGGAAAGATTCCTGTTCCGCAGTGAGCTTGTGGGTCAAGTCGGCGCGGGCAGCGTCGAGTTGCAAGCGCGTTTCGCCCAAGGAGCGCTGCGTTTCTGCGGCAAAGCCGCCGAGATCTTCGCGCGCCTGGCGCTGAATTTCATCGGTGAAAGCTGCGGTGGTAGTTTCCGCGGCTTCGGTGAAGAGTGCGCGGGCGTGTTCGAAGGCGTCGCGGACGACCTCTTCCATTTGTGTTTGCGTGTGGCCGACGAAGCTCCGGCTGGAGTGATCCAATTCACTGGCAAAGACGCTTGAGACTTCGCCGGCTTTTTCTCGAAATTGGTTTTCGGCTTGCTCGACGGTTTTTTCGGTGAGGCTTTGGATCTGGTTCTGGGCTTTCTTCTCGTACCACTCGGCGGATTTCATCAGGTCGTCGACGGTCTGATGCTTCAGGTCGGAGACTTTGGACTCGATCTCGGAGAGATTGCGCGATGCAACAGTCTGCGCAGCCTCCTGGAGGAGTTGGTCCACGCCGCCAAGATTTTCGCGGAAGCGCGCGAGAGATTCGGCAAAGGCTTCATCAGCCGAAGCACGAATGCGATCCTGCTGCAAGGTCATGGCAGCGTCGAGGAGAGAACGGCCACCGGCCAGACGATGAATGGCTTGTTCGGTCCGGGAGATATGTGGCTCGACCATGGAATCGATTTGCTGATCGAACTTAGCGAGAGCGAGCTGGCAATTTTCTTCGAAAGTACTGCGAATGCGCGCGTTGAGGTCGTCGAGGACAGTTTCCGACTGCCGATGCAACTCATTGCGATGCAGGTTGAGAACGTCGCCGACTTGCGTTTCGAAGCCTGCAAGAGCCTGATTTTGCGCCGTCTCGATACGGGCGGAGAAGTTTTCCAGCCGATCGCTGGATTCGCCGGCACGGCCCAGGGCAGACTCCAGTCGCTGAGTTTGTTCCTGCAGCGTGGAGCGGAGAGATGAGATGCGCCGCTCGGCTTCCGTTGCGGCTGCAGAGACGGATTCGCGAGCTGCCGCAGCGTGCCGACCTGCTTCTTCCTGAACTTGCGATAGAAGGTTATGTGTGTGGTCGTCGAGACGTGCCGATGCCGACGCCGCGGATTCCTGGGTGGCTGTCGAGTGACGCGCGGCTTCCTCTTGCAATGACTTGCGCAATGAAGATAGGCGCTGTTCCGCTTCGGCGGCAAAGGCGTCGGTGGATTCGCGCACAGCGTCGGCGCGCTTGGCCGCCTCGTCTTGGATCTGGGAAGTGAGATTGCGAGCATGCTCGTCAATCTCCGCGAAGGCTTTTTCCCGGGCCGCGGCGAGGGTGGTTTCGAGTGTCGATTTCAATTCTGCTTGAGCTGCTTCGGCTTGGCTATCGAGCTGGCCTTTCCAGGCAGATTGCGCGGTAGAGAGTGCCGCAGTGATCTGCTGCTGAATTTCGTTGGCGGCCGCGTTCAGCGCTTCGCGGTGGGCGTTTGCAGCTACTTCGTTCTGGCGGCTCACGTCATTCACTTCGCGCATTGATTCCGCAGCACGATCGGCGATTCGTGTTTCCGCTTGCTCGGCCTGCGCGCGAAGCCGAGAAGCGGATTCTTCGGCCTGCCGGCTGAGAGTGCGTAGCGACTCAACGGCGCTGGCGAGATGTTGAGTCTGCTCTGCACGTTCCGCGGAACCGCGATCAGAAATCTGCTGCGTCAGTTGGCGCGTAAGCTCTTCGAGCTGCGGAGCAATCCAGCGAGGGAGCTCTCTTTGTAACGCTTCCGCTGCGGCAGCGTACGCCGCGCGCGAGCGTGTGTCGGACTCTTCCTGAATTCTTCCGATGGCCCCGGTAACTTGCTGCGCCAATTGTTCGCGCGCGATGGAAAACTTCTGTTCCCATTCCTCCAAGGATACGCGACGTTCAGCGGCGACGGCTTGGGCTGCCACTTCGCGAGCGGCTGCCTGGATTTGCTGTTTTGCGTCTGCAACAAGACGCGCCATATGGCGCGCGAGTTGGAGTGAGGCATCGGTAGCGCTCGCGGGAGCAGGGAAGATGCGCAGATTATCCTGGGCCGGAGGCACGGTGGGTTCCGACTCTGTCAAGGGCAGATGGATTTCAGCGGGCTCTGAGTCATTTGCCAGGAAGTCCGGCGAACTTTCGTGAAGATTCGAATGCGAAGAAGATTCTTTGGGAGCGAACCAATCCGGTGGCGGGAAGGCAATGCCCCAGGTGTTGCCGGGGACTTCGAGTTCGAGAGCTACCTGGAAGAGCTGCCGGACAGTGCGCGGCCGCTGGATCCAAGCCACTCTGCCGCGAACCGTACGGGGAGGCTGGTTGGCTTCGGCATTCGGGACTTCGAGAGTGACCCACATGTTCTTGAGGACGTAGTGCTTCGATTGGTAGCGGCAGCCGTGGCAGTTGATGATAAGGGTCGAGGTGCGTTCGGTGAAGGGGCGTCCCAAAGCGTCGACGCCGGTCACAGCGAGAGGAACGGCCTGCATGATTCGCGTGCTGCGCCGCTTCCGCAATTCCTCGTTTTGGTGCGCTACCATTTCCGGAGTCATTTCCGTAGTTTCGTCGGCAAGATTGCCGCCCTGTTCATCCATGGACACCGTGGCCGCTCCTCGAGTTGGTGCGAACTCCGAGATCGTTTACGACTGTTTGGTCGTCGTTGTGCCATCCGAGGCCGGTCTAGGTGGCGTTCCAGTCAGGAACTCCCATGCTTCTTTAGCGACCCAGATTGGTCCTACAAGCAAATAAATTGGCCCCTGGAAAAATGCCGGATGATTGCCTTCAATCCGGTGTCCCAGGAAGAGAAAAATCCAACCGCCAAGAAAAAAACCGCCGCCCCAAAGCCATCTTGTAAAAAGCAAAAGAATGATCCCCAAAAAAATCATGGGGATCCCGAGACCGTGGAGCAGTTTGTTCCAGCCGGAAGAGTGCTCGTGATCGTACTGCGCCATGTAGTGCGCCAAGCCAGGCAAAGCGCACCTCCTTGCGGTGGGGACAACTCCGCGGGAATCAAACTCTATACCCAAAATGGGGCGCTGGCTAGAGGTGGCTATACGTACCAGGACGAACTTGAAGAGCTTGGCAGCGCTGCGAGTCCAGAGGAGGTAGCTACAATTCGCGGCGGCCTTCGAGTGCTTTCAGCATGGTGATTTCGTCTGCATATTCGAGGTCCGCGCCGACAGGAATCCCGACGCCGATGCGCGTGACGCGGACGCCGAGGGGCTTCAACAATTTTGATAGATAGACGGCGGTGGCTTCGCCTTCGGCGGTGGGATTTGTGGCGATGATAATCTCTTCTACAGTGCCGCCTTTAAGGCGCTCGATGAGAGACTTAATTCGCAGCTGGTCCGGGCCCCGCCCGGAGAGGGGAGAAAGTGAACCGCCAAGTACGTGATACATGCCGCTGAAAGTGCGCGTTTTCTCGATGGCCATGATGTTGTGCGCTTCTTCGACAACGCAGATCAATTTCTTGTCGCGATGGGCGCCTGTGCAATAAAGGCAGGGATCGGCGTCCGTGATGTTGGCGCAGACCGAGCATTCGTGGATTTTTTCTTTCGCGTCGCGAATGGCATCGGCGAGGCCCAGTGCGTCTTCGGGGGCGGCGCGAAGAAGAAAAAAGGCCAGGCGTTGTGCGGTTTTCTGGCCAATGCCGGGGAGGTGTTTCAGTTCGTCGATGAGGCGTTCTACAGGAGCAGCAAAATCTGGCATGCATGATGTGTAGCACAGGCGCGCAGTAGGCGCAAACGGCGCGGCGAGGTAGGCTGTGAGGCTACTGTATGTGTCACAAACAAAGACATTTAGGAACGGACGGTTACCACCAATAGGCTAACGCCCAATAATTGCAAGAACGACTGCAGAACGCGTTCTAACATCAGAACTAACCTAGCGGTAGGACCGAGGAACACCCATGCCCCTGCTCATCCTCCTAGCGGTTCTCTTTGGGTTACTGCTGCTCGTGTCGCCTGTTTTGGCCATTTCTGCACTGATCGCTCAATCCGCCCTTCGAAAAAAACTGAAGGACATCACCGAGGAGAACGCGAAGCAGATCAACAAATTGCAACGCGCCATCGGCGAACTCCAAAGCAGGTTTGCGGCAGGCTCGGCCCCCGCAACGGCAAACGCGGAGAAGCCGATGACGTTAGAGGCACGTCTGCCCGTTCCTGTGCCGGGAACATTTCCAGCGGCGAAGATCCCTGCACCGGTCGTAATTCCTCCGCGCGTCGAAGTCCAGCCACCGATTGCGCCAGCAGCACCGCCGACCATTTCGGGCGCTGAAACAAAACCGGAGCGGGCGATGGAACAAAAGCCTTTCGCGCCTGTGTCGCAGGCTCCGCCAAAAGAGTCAACGCCAATTGCGCCAAGCGTTTCGCCAAAAGTTGTTCCACCGCCAGCAACTCCGCAGTCGCCCGCTGTGCCCCAAACTCCTCCACCTGCCGCAGCGCGCGTCACTGCACCGCCACAAGTTTCGCCCCTGCGAACTCCCGCGCCGAAAAAAACCCTTCAGCAACGCATGAGCGCAGTCTCAGCGCTTGAAGAAACACTTGGGGCCAACTGGTTCGCCAAACTTGGCGGCATCATGATTGTTATCGGAGTCGCCATCATCGGAGTCATCAAGCTTGCCAATCTCGGTCCCGCAGGAAAAGTCGCCATCTCGTATCTGGTGGCGCTTGTGCTTCTCTGCGGCGGCATTTATTTGGAGAAACTGGAACGCTTTCAACTGTTCGGACGCGTAGGCATCGGCTGCGGCTGGGCGCTGCTCTTTTTTACGACATACGCGATACGCAACATCGCCGCGATGCATGTTCTGAACTCCCCTGTTTTGGATTGCGTCTTGATGCTTGTGGTTGCGCTGGGGATGGCCGCTCATACGCTTCGGTACAAATCCCAATACGTAACTGGGCTCTCTTTTCTGCTCGGCTATACCACCATCGCCTTGAGTTTCAGCGAAGTAGTTCCGTCCTCTAGGAGGACCAGCGACGGGACGGTCTACGGTTTACTTGCCGGCGCGATTCTCGCCATCGGATTGGTTAGCATTGTTCTTAAGCTGGGTTGGTTCGAGCTGGAAGTTTTTGGCATCCTCTCCAGTTACTTGAATCATCTCTACTGGCTCTATCATCTCCTCGGCCCCAATGGTGCCCATGGCCGTGCGTTCCCCGAATATCAAGCCAGCATCGCCATGCTGTTTTTCTATTGGCTGACGTTTCGCGTCTCCTACGTCCTCCGCGGGATTAAAACCGATCTCGAGGAGCACGTTTCGACCGTTGCCGCGCTGCTTAACACACTACTGCTCCTCGGTGTAATGAAGTTTCAATCTGTCCAGCCGGACCTCGCTTACATCGCTTTGCTTGCCATCGGCATTCTGGAATGCAGTTTCGCCCAGCTACCCGTAACGAGACGCCGGCGTCGCGCGTTTATTATTCTCAGCCTCCTCGGATCTGCGCTGATGATCGTCGCGGTTCCTTCCAAATTGTCCGGCAATCCTGTCGCCTACCTTTGGCTCGTCGGAGCGGAGATTTTTCTTTTGGCCGGAATCATTTTCAAGGAAGTCGTCTTCCGTCGCGTCGGTCTGGTTACCGGCGTTCTCGTAGGTATAGACCTGTTCGGTTTCAATTTCCGTCCGTTTGTGAATTATCGAGCCGAGTTCGAAGGCTTAGTCCTGGACGTTGGCATTCTCTTCGGTCTTTGTGCGATCGTCTTTTTTCTAAATGCCCTGCATATTGGCTCGCGCTGGAAAGAACACTTCACCCTTTCTCCTGACCGCCGCTTGATTGGCATTCATTCGTATCTCGGCACCTTCGCTGCTGCAACTTCGGCATGGGCTTTTTTCTCTTACGATTGGACCGCGCTCGCTTTCGCCGCCGTCATGCTGGCCCTCGCGGCGATTGGACGCCGGCTTCAGTCCCGACATTTGCAGATCCAATACTCGCTACTCGGTGCACTTACTTTGTATCGAGCGTTCGTTTTCAATCTCCACATCGAGAGTCCGTCGCACTCGCACATCACCACGCGGCTGGTCACTCTTCCGATTCTTGCAATCATGTTTTATTTGACCGCGAAACTCGCCCCCCTGGATGACGATCAAGGTCAGCGCATTTTTCGGGCACTTTTTTCTTTTGCGGGTTCGGGACTCATCGGTCTTCTGATCTGGTTCGAAGCGCCGGATATCTGGATGGGCACTTTATTCCTCGCTGCTGGAGCGATCATCGCGCTTGCTGGCCGCCGATGGCGTCTTTCACACTTGGGTTATCAGGAGCATCTCTTCGCCATCGCGGCGGTGCTGCGTACCCTCGATTACAACAATCACATCTTGCTTCATTACGGCCCGTTCAGCGTTCGGATTCTAACTGTTTCGCTGGTTGCCGCCGGGCTTTATGCCATTTCAAGAAGAGCTACGCTTATTGATGCGCCTCACGCACGCCTTTCGGCATATCTGCACACCACCGCCGCCACAGCGCTGCTCGCACTACTGATGTGGTACGAGGCTTCGACCGGCTGGCTCGCCGCGTTCTGGGCGCTCTTCGCATTTGCGCTGACCATGGTCGATCGCCGCTTCGAGCTCGATGACTCGCGCTGGCAAGCCCACGCGCTCGCCGCTCTCACTATGATTCGCGCCGTCAGCGTCAACATGTACGTCGAGGATACCTGGCACGGCGTTAGCGTCCGGTTGCTCTCGCTGAGCATAGTTGCTGTCGTATTCTACGCAATGACGCGGATCATCCGCATGTCCGATGAATTGCGCGCCCGCGACTTCCATCACATCTATTCCTGGAGCGCATCTTTGCTGGTTTCGCTGCTTCTCTGGCACGAGTTGCAGCCGCTGAGCATAGCCGTGGGTTTGGCGGTCTTCGGACTAGTGCTCTTCGAGTACGGTTTTCTGCGGAAAATTGTGCAATTCCATTATCAGGCCTATGTCGCGTTCGTTGCCGCATTTGCTCGCATTTTTTTTGCGAACCTCACTGCAAGCGAACAGGGGGAACTGTTCGGCCCCCGCTTGTACACGGTCTTTCCGCTCGTTTTGATTTTCTTTTTCGTGTATGCGCAGTTATCTGGCGAGGAAGACCCCGCTGGTTCGAAACCGCGATTACCTTCTGACGCCATTGTTGCGTATCTCGGAACAGCTACACTCGCGGTGCTCTTCTATTTCGAGTTTCCGTTCGAGTGGGTGGTCACCGCCTATGCAGCTCTCGCATTTATGCTATTCAGTGCTGCATGGGCGCTGCGCCGCCCAGTTTTCCTGCACCAGGGAATCCTCCTGACGATGGGAACATTCGCGCGCGGCATGGCGCACAATCTTTTCGGCGCGAGTTATTTCGCCGAAGGAGATTGGCGAGGCCGATATTTCGTGGTCGGTTCGGCTGTTGCCATATTGCTCGCAACCCAGATCTTCGCGTTTCCGCTTCGCGGGCGCTATGTTCCTCCGCCTAACGCCAGCCGCTGGAAGAAAGCGCTGTCGGCCCTGGTGGCCCGCCCCGAGCAATTGCAATTTTTCGTTCCCGTCATTCTGGTCACCACGATGCTTGCCCTCAAGATGCGAGCCGCCATGGTAACCGTCTCGTGGGGAGTAGAAGGCGTGCTCATCGTGGCGCTGGCTCTCTCGGTCAAGGAGCGAAGCTTTCTGCGCACTGGTTTCGGCCTGCTGCTTCTTTGCATCGGCAAGGTGTTCGCCATGGATATTTGGCGGCAGCAAGGTATCGAAAAGGGCATCACGATCGTCGTCGTGGGTACGGCGCTGGTGGCCGTCTCACTGCTGTATGTTTATTTCCGGGAGAACTTGCGGAAATACTTATGAAGCGCGCAGTTGCTTTCGTAGTGTTTTTTGCAATTTTGGGAATATCCCTTGCGGGACTCCATTGGAGCCAGCGCCGGCCGAAGGCGACGCCTGTCTCAGCGAACGCCATTGTGGATATGGCCGCTGACGCTCAGCGCGATCTAACGCGCATTCCCATGCATTTCACGCGGATATCCGATGCGCAGGAAATCGAGATAGGCCGGCAACTTTCCACGCAATACTCCGGGCGAATCATGAAGTTGACTCCCGAAGAAGAAGCGCTGGATAAATATGTTCGCCGCGTGGGAGGAACGGTCGCCGCGCATGCTCACCGGCACCTGCCTTATAGCTTTCATCTGATTCCCGATCAGAACATGATCAACGCGTTTTCCTTGCCCGGCGGGCCTGTTTACATTGGCAAAGGAATGCTCGACCAGATGGAAACCGAAGATGAACTGGCGGTCATTCTCGGCCACGAAGTCGAACACATCGATCACTATCATTGCATCGAGCGCATGCAAATCGAGGCCAAGCTGAAGAATCTGAATCTGCAAATTGTCGGCCAGTTCCTGCAAATCCCGTTGGAGTTCTGGCAGGCGGGCTATCACAAAGACGAAGAGTTCGAAGCGGACCGGGAAGGCACACAACTTGCAGTGGCGGCCGGATATTCGCCGTTTGGAGCGGTCAAGATTTTCACGCGGCTATCGAAGCTGAGCAACGAATATGTCATTCACGCGCAAAATCCGGAAGAAGAATTGTCCGAGCTGGCTATCCAAAGCTTGGAAGGGTATTTTCGTTCGCATCCGCAGCCTTCGGAGCGTCTCGACCAAATCAACAGGCTCATTGCCGAGGAGCATTGGGAGGATCGCAAAACGCAAAAGCCATTTCACGTCGAGTATGAGGTCCATAACGGCAGATATGTGAAGTGAGAAAGCGCGAGCTAATAAAGCATATGGGACAGCGGGGTGGCGAGGTTAACCGAAGTGGACCGCCGCCAATGCTTCAGCTAGAACAAACCGGGGATTTTCAGCCCGGCCATTCCGGGAATGCCGCCGGCGAGGTTGTTCAGTTGGCTGGCGACCTGTTCGTCAACCCGCCGGCTGGCTTCGTTCACGGCCGCACGGATCAAATCCTGAAGCATCTCCTGGTCCTTGCTGGCGAAAACATCCGGTTCGATGTGCACGTCCACCACTTGCTTCTGGCCGTTCATTTTTATCGTGACCATGCCGCCGCCGGCCGAAGCTTCCACCGTCACCGAATTTACCTGGCGCTGCAAATCTTCCTGCACTTGCCGCAGCCTTGAAAGCATCTGTTGGAGCGCGTTGACTTCCATCAGGATTCCTCTTGCCGCCACTTTACTTCGGAGATTCTTCCTCCGAACCGCTGCAGGATGGACTGCACCATCGGATCGCGTTCGAACTTTTCGCGTAAATCCCGCGTGCTCGAAGCGCCGTGCGGCGCATCCGCTGCAACTGGCTCTACTTTAGCACACACGCGCACCGGACGGCCGAGCACTTTGCTCGAACAGGCACGGACCTTCTCGAGCGAGTCACGTCCTTCCATCATGTCCGCGAATGCGCGCTTATCCAACGAAAAATAAATTCGCAGCTCTGTACCTTCCAATTCCCAGCGATTGCTTTGTTGCACGATCTCGCCGAGAAATTTTTGCTGCGTTTGAATCGCGGTTTTGATCTCCGCGACCTGTTCGAGGGTCAGTCCTTCGGCCCGAGCTTGAACAACATTCTCTGTTGCTGGTTCAGAACTAGCCGTGGCGCCCGCGCCGATTCGAGGCTCTGACGCAGCAGCGCTGTTCGCTTTCGCACGCGCCGGGGCTGCCGCGGCGGCAGCAGAAGTCGCGGAAAAACTTGGAGAAGGGAATTGTTGAGGCGGCGCAACGGACGTTTGCGGAGCGGCGGGAAAACCGGATGGAGGGGGCGCTTGGGGCGTCGCAAACATGGTACTAGCGGCCGGACTGCTTCGCATCGTGCCTGAACTCGGCGCCCCGGCCGTTGTTCCACAGCGAAGTTCGGCGAGCAACTCTTCCATCGGCGCGAGCCGCTGCGCATTAATCAGGCGCAAGAGCCCCATTTCCAAATGCACACGCGCGTCGGGCTTGCGGCGCAAGTCATCGTCCGTCTGCAGGAGAATCTGGAAAAAGCGCGTAAGGTCTTCTTCGCTGAACTGTGCTGCGGCTTTTGCTAGTGCAGGGCGCTGATCCGTCGTGGCGGCAATCAAATCCGAATCTGCGCCGCACACTCGAGCGATCAGGAGATTGCGCATGTGGCGGATTGCTTCGCGGCAAAAATGTTGAAGGTTGCGCCCTTCTTTCTGAAATGTGTGGACGAGGCCAAGAGCACGGTCCGCGGAGCCTTCCATGATCGCCGCCACGAGTTCGTCAAGAGAATCCTCCGGCACGACGCCGAGAAGTTCGCGCACATCCTTATCCGGGATCACGTCACCGCAATATGCTCTGGCCTGCTCCAGCAGAGAAAGCGCGTCGCGCAAACTACCTTCCGCCATTCGCGCAATCACGGCAAGCGCGCCCGGCTCGATCTTCAAATCTTCTTTCGTCGCGATTTCCTCGAGTCGACCGGTGATCTCCGCAAACGTCAGAGCCCGAAAATGAAAATGTTGCGAACGCGAACGGATAGTATCGGCCAGATCTTCGGGTTGGGTGGTGGCCATGACGAAGATCACACGATCAGGAGGCTCTTCCAGCGTTTTGAGGAGAGCGTTTGAAGCCTCGCCCGTCAGCATGTGCGCTTCATCGAGAATCACGACTTTGCTTCGGGACGCCGCAGGCGCATAGCGGACCATCTCGCGCAGCTCGCGAATCTGATCAATGCCGCGATTCGAAGCGGCGTCGATTTCGATCACGTCCAGAGAAGTTCCCGTGGCAATTTCTTTGCACGAATCACAGGCTCCGCATGGCTCTGCGGTCGGACCATTGACGCAATTCATGGCCTTGGCAAGAATGCGCGCCGCCGTCGTCTTTCCCACCCCGCGCGCGCCGGAAAAAATATAAGCGTGGGCCACGCGATTGTTCTTGATGGCATTGGCGAGCGTGGCGGTGACGTGGGATTGTCCGACGAGATCGCTGAACGTTTGCGGGCGATACTTTCTCGCGATGACCTGATAGCCCATCGGTTAAGAATTCCTGTCTCGGTGTTCCTTCCGTTTGAGCGAATGGAGAAACATGACAACTACAGTGAGCGCGACGGTAAACAGAAAAATGATTGCGATCCCAAAAATCATCGAGACGGCCTCATTTCGCTGCTGGCTCGCAATTGTTCACCCCAAAAAATCTCGAGCGTGAAACCATTTTCGACGCGAGGAACTTCGGGTGATCTGCGGCACCCGAGGCAATCCCGATACCGTTGCTCCCTTCCGGGCCTGGCGGGGTTCGCGGGACCTCGTTGCACAGAGCCCGAAGTTCCACGCTTCGGCAGGCGCTAGTCTTGCTCGTGCCTGCGAAGAAAAGTCTAGCACATTCGTGCTACGCAGAAATGTCGGGACTACTGGTACGTGAGGAGGCAATCGTTAACGCTTGGATTTGGGATCGGCGCGTTCCGCTCGCCAATGTCTAACTGATGTTTTTGTGCCTGCTCGGTTAGTCCTTCGGATAACCTGGATCCGCTTTGACTTCCAGGATTTGCTTGGTGTGGCGCTCGCTGTGAGCCGCGATCATCAAGATAAATTGGTAGCCGTCCATTTTTATGCCCATTGGGCTGTCGATGGCGTGTTCGCGCAAGCCCGGCGTCGTTTTCACGAACTCTTCCGTTGTTGTGCGACTCTCCTCGAAATGTTTTAACGAACCGTCGTGTGAGCCGAAGCGATTCGTAGGGACGAGCAGCTCCGGAGCTTGTAGTTTATGCGATCGATCTGGAACCATCGCAACGACGCCATCGTCAATTTTCTTCACGTCGCGGTCGGGCGCGGCCGGCGCCGCCATGACTTTTTCTACGACCATCCCTCGGATGTAGTCTTCCGCCGCCGCGATATGCTCCGTTACTTCCGCGATCGACCAGTGGTCCGGTCCCGGTTTGAAATTCCATTGGGCCTCAGAGAGTCCCTTGGTCGCTTCCAGTACGCCCTTCCTGGTGCTTTCCAGATACTGAATCGCACGATCTTTTTCGGCTTGCGTCAGTTCCTGGGCGCGAAGCGATGTGGCCCCCGCTGATGTAAGCAGTACAAGCGCGACTCCTGCCATGATTGACCTGAACATGTTGTTCTCGCTTTCGTTTTGACTTGGGTGACGGAAACGGAACACCTAGGAGCCCCGGCCTGGCCGCCCGGCCTGCTGGGAGACCGTGGACTCAGCCTGAGGTGAGACCTCCGTGTTGCTAGCAATGTACCAGCGAATCGATGTCCGGTCTATCGTGTAGCTGCGCGTGCTCTAGGCATGTGGTTTCTTTTCTGCGGACAGATAGCACGCAGGATTACCCGACAAGATCTCACCAGCAGATGAGGGACTAGTTGAACCTCGTGACTTTCCAGAGAGCGACCGCGCATGCGCCGAGGAATATCAACATTGCGGAAACAAGTGCGATCAAGGCTGGCCAGTTCACTGCCAGACTTGGTGCTCGAGCGAGGACAGCCAACGCAACAAAAATAGAGGTAGCGGCTGCCACCAAGAGCAAATCCAGCAAGGTTCGTCCACGTCTTCCGGACTGCCCAATTCCGTGAGGAGTATCGTATCCAGAAAGGCCCGCGTCGACGTAGTCTGCATTCACGCCGTAACGTTGGCCTTCACGTTGCGCGGCTTGCCTCCATCGGGTGTGCTCGGCACCTGGCACACTGGACAGCGCGATGGCGCCTGCTCCCGCTGCCATCAGAAGTGAGCCGCCGATTACCTGCGCGTAAAGCGAAGCGCTGCGGCCGTGCAATTCTCCAAAGACAAGAATACCCCAGAGCAGTCCCCACAATTGATTTGTGTTGGAGAGCGGAATGCCACGGCTGATCCCAATGTACTTTGCAGCGTACTGCTGAAATAAATCGCCAATGACCCAGATGAAACCGCCGAAGATGAGCCAGAAGAGCACATCCTTTGCTTCGATGAGTTGGCGCCACAAAGACGCAGGACCTCCGCCGTACGCAAGGGCCAGGGTGGCCATCATGCCGAGTTCGCCGATCGTGAAGAAAGCCACGAACGAGAGCGGATTCATTCCCGTCAGGTAGGCCTTGCGATAGGGAACGTACATGGTGCCCCACAGCACGCCCGCCCCGAGTGCAGCGACGATTCCGCGGAATGGATGTTCGGCAGGACTTTGCGCGGAGGAGGCGATGGCAAGCAGCGTCGCTCCGCCGAACATGAGGAGCGCACCGCCAGTCACAGTGAGCCATCGGACCTTCCCGGCGTCGCGCAATTCATTGAAGAGGAGGTAACCCCAGAAGATGCCGAGCAAACTGTTGATATTCCAAAGAGGGAAAGCGATGCTGAGACCGATATCTCGAATGGCATAAATAGTCAGCGTGTTGGCGACGGCCCAAAGGCATCCGGCGAGAACTGCCCATACGAGTAAATGAGGCGCTTGGCGGATGTCATCACGCATCTGACCGGTGCCGCGAACGAGAGCTGGCAAGCTCCAGCGCGCAAGAAACACGCCGAGCACCATCAAGAGGGAAACGACAAGAGGCGAGACGCCAAGTTTGACCAGTTTTGTTGGGGCTTCAGCAGCACCTAGCCAAGCTCCAGCGCCGAAGCCGCAGAGGGTTCCCACAAACTGCAATTTTTGGAGTCGAGAGGACTGGAGATTAGGGGAAGTCATCTTATGAGTTGCGTTTTTAAAGGGCGGAGTCAACGTATCCAATCGAGCACAGCCAATCCGGCGGCCAAGATGACTGCGGGAATCCAGAAATGCACGTCGCTGAGGATCATCATCCACATGCCGGCGGATTTTTGTCCCGGGCTTTCTGCGGGCATCTTTTCGCCTTTTCGAGACTTGGAGGTGACCGCACGTTTTTGGTCTCGCATGCAGGCCTCTGCTGTCCCTTCTTACCACAATTCGACTGCTGCGGGAGAAGGTCAACAGAGCGGTTTCATCCTACACGGTATGGCTGTAAGATTGTCTGCAATTCCGTGCCTCGGACAACCAGGGAAAAGCCCAAGAAGTCTCCGGTCGACTGCGGCATTCGGCTATGGATCAAAGAAATGTGCGATTCAGAGATTGCTGCGACTGTTCCGAGGCATCCCACCATGGTTCTTGAGTCAAGGCATAATGCAAAACGGCCAAGCTCCGGTGAGAGTTGATGATTCATGCAAGAGGCCGATACTTTCCGGATGTTCCAGGCGTAGAGAAGCATAAGGAACGATTTTGATGAAGAGACGTGTGCCCCTTCGAGAGCCCGTAGGCGTCGCGCTGGAGACCCTGCGCACGCATAAGCTACGCTCCTTTCTCATGTTGCTGGGAATTATTCTCTCCGTCGCGACTTTGATCGTGATCATCGCTTTGATTTCTGGCGTGAACCAATATATTGCGAACAAGGTCGCGAATCTGGGTTCAAATGCCTTCACGGTGATGCGGTATCCCATCATCACGGAGATGGAGGAGATGGTCAAAGCCACGCGCCGCAACAAGCTGATCACCTGGGACGACTATGAGGCGCTCCGTGACAACTTGAAGCTGCCATTGCGTGTGGGCGCCGAGGTTCGCACATCAGGGAAGGTTCGAGTGGGGACTCTGACTGTCGAGGACACCAGTATCCGCGGCGAGACCGCAAGTATGGGAGATATTGACGCACAAGAAGTGTCGGACGGCCGGTTCATCACTGAGGCAGATGAAAACAGCCGCTCGATGGTGACAATGATCGGGTCCGACTTGGCAAATAAACTATTTCCGAGCCTGGACCCAGTCGGCCACGAAGTCATGATTGATGGGCGGCCGTTTATCGTAGTCGGCGTTGCCAAACCCATTGGCACGGTCCTCGGGCAATCGCAGGATAACTTCGCGTGTATTCCGATCGAGACCTACATCAACATTTACGGTGCCTTTAGCGGAATCTGGATTAACATTCAGGCCCGCGGTGCAGATTGGATGGAGCGAACCCAGGACGAAACTCGTGTCTTGATGCGCGCGCGGCGGCACCTGCACCCAAATGAAACAGATTCCTTTGGAATTATCGATTCCGCGACCCTGATGAGCCTCTGGAAACAGCTCACCGGTGTAATCGCGATCGCAATGGTCGGCGTGGTTTCGGTTTTCCTGGTGATCGGAGGCGTGGTGATCATGAACGTGATGCTCGCCACGGTCACCGAACGCACTAGGGAAATCGGGATTCGCAAGGCGCTGGGCGCAAGTCGAAACGACATCTTGTTACAGTTTCTGGTCGAAGCATGTGTCATGGCCGCCATGGGCGGAGCCATCGGCGTGCTCTTGGCTTATGGCATTTGCGGCCTTGCGGCCGCTACGACGTCGGTTCCCATGCACGTGCCCATTTCGGCGGTCATCATCGCGGAATTTATTTCGGCGGCTGTAGGCATATTCTTTGGTGTGATTCCGGCGCGAAAGGCGGCCATGCTCGAGCCAATCGAAGCGCTGCGGACGGAAATTTAGAGGATGAGCGAACCAATATGAGAATGGCAGTAGGCGAAAACGCGCAAATGGCCCTGACGACTCTGCGTGAAAATAAGATGCGGTCTTTCCTGACAGTTCTTGGTGTCGTCATCGGGATCACGGCGTTGCTGTCCGTCGTCGCGGTATTGGTCGGAGTCTACAATGACGTGAACGCTTTTCTGAGTGACTTCGGAACGGATACCCTCTTCGTTTTTAAGTTCGATCCCGGCATCCACACCTCGGGGAGACTTAGCCCAGAGGAGCGCTCTCGAAAGCCGTTGACCCTGGAGGACGCCGAGGCCATTGGAGAGCTTTGCCCCGACGTTAAGGCCGTCTCGGCTGCATTGTTGCCAAAGGTCGTAGAAGGTGCGCCGGGTGGACGGCCGCTGATGACCGCTCGCTACAAGGATAAGGAAGTCGCCGGCGTCGACTACCACGGAATCCTGCCGCAGGACGAGGATGTGTTCAACTCCAGGGCTGAGCGCGGGAGATTCATAACCGAAGCGGAAAACCTGCACCGTTCGGACGTCGCCCTCATTGGCCCGGACCTGGCCAAAGCCTTGTACCCCGATGAGGATCCGCTCGGAAAGCCAATCCTTGTGGACGGCGTTTCCTATCAGGTGATTGGGGTTCTTGCGGCCCGCAAGGGCCAACTCGTCAAAGATCAGGCCGCCGACAAAGCCCTTCTCGTCCCCTATCGCACCTACCAAAAACACCGGCCCATGGATGATGAGAACATGATTGGCGCCGTGGCCTATCCCGGTCGCATGCCCGAAGCCGAGGACGAGATCAGAGGCGTTCTGCGCAGACGAAGGAGAGTCCCCTACAACAAACCAGACAACTTTGGGGTTTCAAGCGCCAAGGAGATTGCCGATCAGTTTCGCCAGATCACTTCGTCGGTCGCTCTTTTGATTTCTGTTGTCAGCTCGATCGGCCTGCTCGTAGGAGGAGTCGGCGTGATGAATATCATGCTGATGTCCGTAACGCAGCGCACTCGAGAAATCGGAGTGCGCAAGGCAATCGGCGCGAGAAGACGCGACGTCATCTGGCAGTTTTTAACGGAAGCGGTAGTGCTGACAGGCTCCGGTGGTGTCATCGGAGTGCTGTTGGGCTTGGGGATCAGTCTTCTCATTCATCTTTTCATACCACGCCTGCCGTCGGCGGTCCCGCTATGGTCGATTCTAGTAGCCGTGACCGTTTCGATGAGCGTCGGCCTTTTTTTTGGGATGTATCCCGCGGTGAAAGCTTCGCGGCTGGATCCCGTCGAAGCTTTACGCTATGAGTAGCAAGCGGAATCACTCATAGCGCAGTGCGTTCATCGGATCCACTCTGGTGGCCCGGTATGCTGGCCAATAGCTTGCGGCAAGCGCGACCAGACCCAGAAAGAGAGCGGCGATGAGCAAGCTCAGTGGATCACCAGGCTTCAGCCCATAGAGAAGTGCCTGGGCGCCTGTGGTCGCGGCGACCGCAAGCAGCAGCCCAATCCCTACGCCCAATCCCAGCAGGACTAGCGTCTGCCGGAGCACGATGTCAACCACGTCCCGTCTGCTCGCGCCCAATGCCATGCGAATTCCGATTTCATTTCTACGCATGGCAATGATGTAGGAAATCACTCCATAAAGCCCGACCGTTGCCAAAAGCGCCGCCAAGACACCGAAAAACCCCGAAAGCAGGGCCATTAAGCGTTCACGAACCAGTCCATTCCGTATCTCTGTCTGGAAAACGTGATACTCAATCTTCATGTCGGGATAAAGCTGGCTGAGTTTATCTCGCGTTGCGGAGATTGCAGCCGAGGGCGTCGTCGAAAACCGTATGAACACATTCGTAAAGTAGTACGGGTCTGAATATTGCTCCGCTGGCACAAAGGCGGTTGGCGGAATCTGCTCGCGCAGCCCACCGTACTTTGTATCCTTCACAACGCCCACAATTTCATACTCCGTTTCCGGGTAATGGGGCTCTGCATTCGTGCGAATGGTTTTTCCCAGGGGATTGCCCGAGCCCATAAACTGGCGCACGAAAGTCTCGTTCACGATCACAACCGGTTGCGATTGCATCGTGTCGCGGTCGGTGAAGTCGCGTCCGGCAATAAAGGGAATTTGCATGGTATCGAAGTAACGTGGACTGACCCACGAAAACTTCGAGCTGCCCTCGGTACCACCAACACGAACCCCCAGCGACCAACTGCTCCCATCCAGCGGTACATGTGTTGATGTTGCGGCGGATTGCACCAGCGGGATGGTTCGAATCTGTTCCAGCAGATCATGTTTAAAGATTTCGTAGCGTTCTGGCGGAAGATCAAGGCGCCGGAAGTTCAAATAGAGCCTAAGAATCCCGCTCTCTCGAAATCCCGGATTCAGCGTCATTAGATTCCAAAAGCTTCGTACGAAGAGCAAGGCCCCGACAAGCAGTACAAGGGAGAATGCAATCTGCGAAACAACCAATGCTTGCTGGAATGCGAATCGCTGGCGGCCAGCGGTCATTCCGCGGCCTCCCGATTTCAAAACGGAGCCCGGCTCCGTCCGCGAAGCACGAAAAGCGGGAGCGAAGCCGAACAGCAAGCACGTCGAGACCGCCATGCACGCGGTGAATGTCAGAACCCGCCAGTCATTGCCCAAGGCGAGATAGAAAGGGTCCGTTTCCGTGCTGAGAAACTTCACCACGGTCCTGCTGAAAACCGAGGCCAAACCGATTCCCACTGCAGAACCAGCGACAGCCAGAACAAGGCTTTCAAGGAGCAGCTGTTGAATAACCCGTACACTGCTCGCCCCGAGGGCCAGCCGAACGGCCATCTCTTTCTCTCGCGTGCTCGCTTTCGCCAGCAGGAGATTTGCCAGATTCGCGCACGCTATGAGCAGCACCAGTCCTGTGGTGCCCAAAAGCAGCCAAAGTGAAGCGTCGTAAGCCCCTGCTGGCGAGTCCATTCCGTTTCTGCCCGGATTGGCCGCGAGCTTGAACCTTCGGTACGTGTCCAAGGCCTCCGTACTATATCCGCCTGGCACGGTGCTCTCAAAAAGCTCCTGGCTGACCGTATCCAGCTGAGCCGATGCCTGCCGGAGCGACCAACCTGGCCTCAGCCGCCCCATCACCTGCAGCCAAAACACATCGCGCCTTACGAGCGTGCCATCCCCTTTGATAAACGAGGGGAGCGCACATTCGGGTAGGGCAATCTCGAACTCTTTACCCACATCCAAACCGAAGAAGCTACGCGGCGTCACCCCGATGACTTGAGTTGGCCGGTCGAACACGACAATCGTACTTCCGATGACCGAATCCTTGCCGCCGAACTCGTTTTGCCAAAGTCCATAACTGATGACCGCACCGGATGTCCCGCAGCCAGGCCGATCATCGGCAGGCGTAAACAGCCGGCCTCTGACGGGAACAATTCCAAGCATAGGGAACATCTCCCCGCTCACCCAGAGGCCCTCAGCCAGCCGTTCCCGCTCTCCACGATCAATGGCATAACGGCCACTGCGCCATGCGAAGAATCCGGAAAAGGCTCCTCGCTGCTTTCGAATTTGTTCCCATAGGGCTGTGCTTATCGCCGTATCGTTCTCGCTCCAGCCGAATCCGTGAAGCCCGCCCTTGATTTCGACCCTCACCAGCGAATCGGGATCAGCGACCGGAAGACTGCGCAGACGGACGGCGTCCAGCAATTGAAAAATCGCCGTATTAGCACCGATGCCCAAAGCTAAAGTGAGGATGGCGGTGACAGTAAATGCGGGACTCTTACACAGGGTGCGCAGAGCAAATCGCAGATCCAGCAACAGTGTCCCGACCCAAGGCGTCCTAGGGGTACTGCGCCTCGCGTCGTTTCGGCTATCCGTTGGCAGGGGCCGTTCAATTGCGGGCTTATTTACTTTCCCGTCTTGCGAACTCATCGAGTCACTCTCCGTGGTACCGCGACTCTCGGTTCGCTTGTTCCACTCGTGTGCTTCAAGGTCTTCCCGTTCAGATGCGATAGCTTCTTCCGGATGCGAACCAGACTTCGGCGCATACCCGTTACCTGCTCCTGCCAGGCAGAAACGGGGAAGCCGTCGCGTTCGTTTTCGTGGGAGAGAGAATAAAGCGATACGTGCAGAAAGTGCAACTTTTTTTGCAATGGTTGTTGAGGTTCCGGGGAAAGTCAGCCTAGATGTTGTCTGGAAACAGGAAAACGCGCTTCGCCAGTTCTGAGTTCAACGTTTCCGGACGGTAGAATTTCTTGAGTATGCTGTTGCCCCGGTGCAATAGATCCTCGTTGGCTGCCGCGAATTCCTCCCACGTACTCGTTTCCGCGGTCCGCGCTATGCGGTCGCGGATCAGCAGAAGATAACCCCAGGTGATCGTTTCGTTATAGAGAGCCGGCTTGCCATTGTTTGCCGCAAATCGCTTCAGTGCGGAAGAAAATCGGGACATGGCTTCGAGTGCTGGATAGTGCCGCAAGTACAAGAAAGCCATTCTCACGTGGTCCGCGTGATGAAATGCATTGTTCCCTAGAGTTCCTGCTTCAAACTGTTCCATCCACTCAGATTCGGTCATTTTTAGATGTCTGCCTCACGCGGATCTTACTGTCCCTCTCCGGACGGCTCGCCGGAACTGCCGGCCTCTACACTTGAAGTCACAGGAGCAGCCCAACGGTCAATTCTGCGAGCCGCGCATTCACTTTGCGTGATGACCCTTTCAACCCGCGTTTCGAGACCCGGATTCAATCAGGCGATGGCTCTCGCCGGAATCCAGATCGAGACTGTAGAATTTCTTCAAATCCTTTAGCCTGCGGAGACTTTCCTTGCCAAAAGGGCACTTACCGTCGAAGGCATGCAGTACGATGCCTTCGAGCAGATCACCGAGCGTCATATCGTGGTACTCCGCGAAGGCCTTCAACACCTTCAGAATGCGCTTCTCCATGCGAATCCCTGTCTGCACCCGCTTCACGGCGAACGTTCTTTCCCTTACCATCGCGGCGCCCCTTTATCTGGTACCAATATACTGTAGTACCAAGATAGCAGCAAGCTTCTCATTCAGGCCTCAGAACAGGATGAGGGCTACGCGCAGCTCAGGGCTCACTATCAGACTCACCTTGTCTTGAAGAAACGATTAGCGGACAAACCGATGGCGGCGCCTGCCGCCGGCCGTGTTCTTCGAATGTCTTACCAGAGCAATTTCAGCCCGAACTGCACCTGACGCGCGGTAGTGGATGTGCTCGTGATCGCGCCCGCCGTGCCAGACAGACCCGTCGGATTGGCCGCGGTCGGCGGCGTGAACACAATGAGGCTCGGCGTATTAAAGTTAGCGCGGTCTAAAATGTTGAACAGCTCCGCGCGGAACTGCAAACTCATCCCCTCGCGGATTTTTGTATCCTTGAGAACGGAAAAATCCCACGTGGCGAGTCCTGGACCGATATACGTGTCTCTCCCAACGTCGCCAAAGAATCCGCTGGCGGAGGGCGGCGCGATAAAAGCAGCGGGGTTAAACCATTGGCTGGGATTTCCGGTGATAACATTGCCTGTGAAGTTCGGATTCAAGAAGGGCCGTACGGGATTTCGTGTGTCGCCGCTGTTAGATGGGTTATAGCTCAGCTGTGGCGTGAACGGAAATCCGGACTGGGCAGTAATAATGCTCGCCATAGACCAGCCGCTCACCAATGCCTCTTTCCACCCTACCAGATCGCTCGCGTAGATTTTGCCGCGGCCAAAAGGCAGCTCATAAATCGCGTTGATGACCCCGACATTTCTTACGTCAAACGTCGCGAGTCCTTTGTCCGCCGCCAAGTCGAATGGATTCGAAACCAGTCCCGGCGCATTCCCCGCCGTGGTCTGGTTCAGCGAGTCCCCGTCATCCAGCGTTTTCGACCAGGTATAAACGCCGCGCACGGTAAGTCCGTTGCTGATTCTGCGCGTTACGTCCACTTGCAGCGCGTTATAGGAGCTCACGCCCTCGGAAAACCATGTCCAGGTATTGGCAAGCGATGGCGTCGGCTTTGTTGTCCCCGCGGGAATGTAATAAGCCCCGGCTGGAATCGGCGCACCCGCAAGCGGAGAGCCTGCTGGGAATCCGGTGGTGATTGTAACGGGAGGCGTGGCGGTGGCGTCCACTGTCGGATAAAGAGCCGGGCAAGGAGATGCCGGACAAATTACAGGTGCCGGTTCATTGGCGTCCACGCCGACCAGTTCGTGATAAGCATGCGAACCCACGTAGCCCACCGTCAGCGAGGTGTTCGGCCAAAGTCGCTGCTGCACGCGCAGCGACCATGAAATGAGAGTTGGAATCCGCATGTCGGGTTGCACGCCGCCTGGCACGAGCTTGGCGGCCGCGGGCACCGGCGCCGTCGGGTCAATCGGCAGGCTGGAGACCGCCAACCCGGGAATGCTGTAACTGGGATTGTAGGGTGCATTTTGATCTGTACGATATCCCAGTGCATCCTGCAAATCGTTGTAAATGCCAAAGCCCGCGCGGAACACTGTTTTCGCGTTGAAGGGACTCCATGCCACGCCGATACGGGGCTGCGGCAGGAACGTCGCAAGGTTCCTCGTGAAAACGGAGCTGCCCACTCGCGGTTCCGCCGATATGACGCCATCCGCATAGGTATAGTTGGAGGCCCGATTATGCGCTTCGTTCCAGCCCGTCGAGAATTCTTGCCGGTAGCCGAGCGAGAGAGCGAGGTTCCTGCTTACCCGGATGACGTCCTCCGCGTACCACGCCCCGAATAAAGACCGCCAATTCATCTCCGTGGGTGCAGGATCGTAGAGAAAAGAACTCGTCGTACCCTGCAGGAACGTCGTGAGGCTCGCAAACGTGGCTTGCCCGAATTGGCTGAGGGCTAGTGTCTCGTTGGACTGGAACGGCTGCAGCCACAATCCAAAACTGAGCTGATGCTTGCCCTGCGTTAGCGTGACGCGATCCTCGATCGTATACAAATTCCTGTGGACCAGCAGGTTGCTTCCGTTGTTGCTGCCGGCCAGTCCCAGCTGCGCTTGCGGATTGGACGCCGCACTGCCTCCGACAACCACTGCGCCAACCGGCAGACCAATCAGGAATCCCGGCACGGCCGCTGCAGGAGTTCCGGGCGTCGGCTTCCCCGTAAAAAAATACCCCGCGCGTGTGTAGCCGAGCCTCGCTGTGTTCAGAAGCTTCCGCGAGAAAACGTGCGTTTCGTCCAGACTCAGCACTTGCTCGCGCAGCGTCACGATGTCCGTGCTGTAAGGATTTGCGGGAGTTGCTGTCACGTCTCGCCCGTCGTCAATAGTGTAAACGCCGGAAAGCGTATCTTTCTCGGAAAAAATATGGTCGAGCCGTACGGTTCCAAAATCCTCGCGGATCGTTTGCAGTGGGCTGCTGAACACTTCCGCTATACCGTTGAAATCGGGCGCTCCGGCGGGCGCGATGGGCCACAAATTCAACAGAGGCTGCATGCTGGCCACGGCATTCGCACGCGACGTTGCATCCGGCACGAAGGCCGCCGACGTCTGGTACAGATTTTGGCGAAAGCCCTCATAGTTGGCGAAGACGAAAGTCTTATCCGCCTGGACCGGGCCTCCCATTGAGGCTCCAAACTGGTTGCGTTGGAAGGGAAGCGCCGAGCCTTGATCGAAATAATTCGGGGCGTCGAACGCGTTGTTGCGCAAAAATTCGAAGGCCGAGCCGTGCCATTGATTGCTTCCCGACTGCGTCACGATGATTACCTGCCCGCCCGGATGTTTGCCTAACTCCGCGCTATATGTGTCGCGCTCCACGTTGAATTCGCGCACCGCGTCAACACCCAGTAACATGCCACTCGTCCCGCCCGGCTGCATGTTGTTCTCGCCCGCGCCGGAATATTCCACTCCATTCAGCAGGAAAATGTTTTGCTGGGGCCGGCTCCCGGAGACGGCAAAGTTGTTGGCCGTCGTCGAGTTCGAAATTCCCGTGCCGCCGGCCTTCTGCGAGGTGAAGTTCACGATACCCGGGTTTAACTGCAGCAGCAGATCGTAACTTCTCCCATTCAGCGGAAGCTCCTTGATCTGCCGCTCTCCGACCAGCCCCGAGATTTCCCGCGTCGTCGCGTTGACGATCGGCGCTTCTTCCTTTACCGTGACTTGCTGTCTCACTTCGCCTACCCGGAAAGTCAGATCCACTTCCGCCTCTTGCGCGACTGCCAGGTGGATTCCAGTTCGTACTTGCTCCTCGAATCCGGTTTTGGAAGCCGTGATTTCATATTCGCCGACGGCCAATGCCAGCACCTGGTAATGCCCGTCGGCGTCGGTCACAGAGTTTCGTGTCGCTCCGGTCTCCAAATCTCTCGCTGTTACTGAGGCTGCTGCAACGCGGGCTCCGGATGTATCGGTAATCACGCCGTTAATGCTGGCCAGAACTTGTGCGTCCAGGCGGGTCACGCTTGCGAAAACAAGAAGTAGGGTAAGCAGCTTGAGCGCACGCATTGGGAATACCTCCGGGGGCAGTAGATAGCTGGTCAAAAGAAGTGACAATTCAATATGGTTTATTTCGTTATGTCAAACCGACTCAATACGGATAGCGGACAGCCATTTTCATGCGGTTTGGATGCACAAGAAATCGTACACGCGGATAGGGAGTCTGAACATCTTCCAGGGTTCGATCTGCGGCGCGCGAACAGCGCTCTCTCGCGCGTCATTCTCAGGGGCTTCTGAGGCGGCGGTTGGACAGCGCAGGAAGGAGTGGAGCGCCGCGTTCCCCTTAGGAAAAGGACCCGCGGCGCTCATGGGGGTTCTGGCTAGGTATTTGGGAGGTACTTCGGGGAACTACAGGTGGCAGGCATCGGTTAGCGCACCGCCGCAGTGGACCTTCTGCACCAGCCTGTGCGCGAATCTTATCAACTCCCTCTTGCGTGTCCATACGTGTGCGCTGCTTGGAGCAAATGATCCGAGCAGCTTGCTTTCGTGTGCGGGAACTCTGGATGCAGGGCGGTTGCCAAATCCCTTGGCCACAACTTGTACATTTCCCGATGCTTCGAGACACCAACGCAGACGATCGCTGCATCAACCCGGGACATTGTGCCTTCAAGGAACACAGGGAATCCGTCAAAGCGACCAAGCGGGTATTTTTTTGCAAGCGGGGCGCGGACTTTTTGAAGCGGTTCTAGGCGGCGGACGCGCCGGTCCTCTCGCGCGTACGCACTTCGTATCCGTCCCGCTTCAGGTAACGGTATAGGCTCGTCCTGCCAATTCCGAGGATCTGTGCCGCGCGCAGGCGGTTTCCCTGGCAGATTTCGAGCACCCGCTGAATGTGCAGCTTGCGAACCTCGTCGAGCGACAACGGTCTCCAGTCCTCGCCTTCCAGGATTCGTGGTCCACGTTGCTGCAAGTGTTCCGGCAGATCCGCCAGGTCAATGAAATCGCCGGTGGCCGTGATGGCCGCAGTGGCAATTACGTTCTCCAGTTCGCGGACGTTTCCCGGCCAGGCATGCTGCAACAGCACGGTTTGCGCCCTCCGGGTTAGTCCGGAGATATTTTTTCCATAGACCTCGTTGTATTTCTTCAGGAAGTAATGCATCAACAGCGGGATGTCCTCGAGACGCTCGGTTAAGGATGGCACTCGAATCTGAATCGAGCTTAGTCGGTAGAATAGATCCTCTCGAAAGCGCCCGGCCAGGACTTCGGCGCGCAGATCGCGATTCGTGGCCGCAATCAGCCGCACGTTTACCTGCCTCACCTCCGGCGACCCGACCCGCTGAATTTCCCGGTTTTGGATCACCCGCAGCAGCTTGGCTTGCATGGGCAGTGATGTCTCGCCAATCTCGTCAAGAAATACTGTCCCATTATTCGCGTACTCAAAGAGACCCGGCCGCGTATCGGTCGCCCCGGTGAACGACCCGCGCACATGCCCAAACAACTGGCTCTCCAGCAGGGTGTCTACCATTGCCGAGCAGTTGCAGATCGCCAGTTTTTGCTGGCTCACCGGGCTGATATTGTGGATCGCGCGTGCCACCAGCTCCTTGCCCGTACCCGTGGCTCCAACAAGCAGCACATTGGTATAGTGCCGTGCCACCTTTCGCGCGAAATCGAAAACCTCCAGCATGACCGGGCTTTTTCCCACTATCCCGTGGAATTCCAGGTCTTTCAGCAACTGCTCTTCTAGAGCGCGGACTCTTCGCCGCTGGTCGTAGAGCGTAGCGACCTCGTCAAGAGTCCTCTTCAACCGGATCCGGTCAATTGGCTTTGGCAGAAAGTCGGTTGCACCCCGCCGGATGGCATCCAGCGCCGATTCCAGCGTGTAGTCCCCGGTCATAACGATGACATGAATTCCCGGATCGCTTCGCAGCGCCCGGTCCAGGAATTCATAACCGTTCATCCCCGGCATTTTCACATCTGCCAGGACCAGCCGGCAGCGGCCCGTGCGCACCAGTCCTAGCGCCTCCTCGGGATCTGAGGTAGTGATCGCCTCGTATCCCATCTGCTCCATCACCCCCGAGAGAAAATCAAGTTGGGAAGAATCGTCGTCCAAAATACACGGCGTTAGAGACGTTCTTGGAGCGGCTAACTCAATTGCCTTGCCATATGCGTGTGCCACGCAAAACACTCTCGCAACGTTTGTGCCATACTTGCACCTTGCTTGATTCAGATTGTTTCCCGGCCTTTGTCCCTCATGCAATCGCTGTGAACCAGAAACCACAAGGCGAATCAGTGACTTGCAGCCGCTGCCGCTTCGAGCAACCGCACTTCAGGCCAAAGCCTCTTTCAGTTCCGCCGAATCACAGCGCCTATCACTATTTCAATTTGGGTCACTTTCTCGTTTCGGTGCGGAACTCCACAAGCCAACGCACACCTTCCAGCTCTTCCTTAATATAATCAGGACGGCTTGCATTGCGTTGCTAGACTTCCGCCTCTTTCAAGCGGGGAATTGCGGCTGTGAGACGAAATTGCCTGAGCCCGTTATCGGTGCTTCCTACCAGTTCGGCTTCGTAGACCACGGGATGCCCCCGATCGTTTTCGCTTGTTTGCAAAAGTCTGACAAAAAGGATGGTGCTCTCGCGCAGCTTCTGCCTGAGGACCACACGCTTCCCTATTCCTTCGGTCCACACCAACTCACATTTTTCGACGAAGAAACTCTGTGAAGAGTCCCAACCGGAAACCTCCACGGCGTAAAGGCGCATACCTGGGAAAGTGGCGTGAGTGAGCATCAACTGCCTCCGCGACACCGAAATGCAGTCAAAGTACCACTCCTGCCCTTCGTAAAGTGCTGAAAATGAGAAGGCTATGTCAGCCTGGGCCTGTCGCGGATGTTCGCCCACGGGACACCCTTCGGCGAACTGTTCAGATTCGGGGCACTAGAGGTGGCCCGGCAGGAGGAGGGCACTTACGAATTGATTGATTGGCCCGTAAATGTAATAAAACACGACCATGCCGACTATGAGCCCCGCCATTGCAAGGCTGTTCCCCCGTAGCCAGTCCAGGTACCGCTGTGCGGTATTCTCGCTCATGAACAGCATGACCACGGTGCTGCCGTCGAGTGGCGTAACCGGCAGTAGATTGAAAGTGCCAAGCAGCAAGTTCAGCGAAAAGAAGATGTAAAGCGTCGTGAAAGCGAAATCCGGCCGGCCGGTGAGTGGATCGCGATGAAACCAACCTCCCGCCGCTCCCAAGTGCAATCCAGCCACTGCGATCAGCATCAGCGCGAAATTTGCCGTTGGTCCCGCAAGCGCCATCCAGCCGGATCGCCGGGGATGCCGCCTCTCCCACAGTGGATCGAAGGGCGCGCTCGCCCACCCAAACATCGCGTGCATCGTAATAAACGAGAGGAGAGGAACGACAATCATTCCCCACGGCTCGCGCCGCATGTGCGGCACCGGATTCAGCGAAACCTGCCCCCCAAGCGCCGCCGTCTCATCGCCGCCCATCTTGGCAACCAATGCGTGCGCCGCTTCGTGGCACGTAGTCGAAAATAGAAACGCCACGTACCAGATGAATCCGAGGACGAGTAATTCGGGACTGATATCAGGCAAAGATTCTGGCCCTTTCGTTTTCTCAGCTCAAGCAGACTAGAGGTTGTCAATCTGCTTTGCAAGCCGAACCTCCGGAGCGTACCCTGCGTGCGGGCCGCGCAGAATGTTTCCACGATCCCATTCCGGACTCTCGAAACGGCTGCGCCTCCCGCTCGCATCTATCCAACTGCCCCCCAGTCAGTGGTAGACTCCCTGCATGGCTACCAAAAACAAAAACAAGAAAATCAGCAAATCCAGAAAAACCGGGGCCGCCAAGCGGCCAGCCAAAAGGAAAGAAAAGAAAAAATCCCAGCCTGCCAGCAGGCCCGCTCCAAAAAAGAAAGTTGCCAAACTTGTCTCCAAAAAACGCAAGACTGCGCGAAAGAAAACCACCGCTCGCGGCAAAAGCGAACAGGTTGGCTCCGTAGTATTCGAACCAAAGGGACTCGGCGCGGGCTCGGGTGGCCAGTCTGGGGATCTGCAGGGGCTCTCGAATCGCGGCGGCGCGGATTCTGAGAGTATCGATGAATTGCTCGAAGAAGGAAATGCGTTCGAGGCCCAAATCGTCAAGGGTGTTGAGGATGCTCCGGACGCCGATGAGGGCGAAGTGCGGACGCACGAAGTTCCCGAGGATGATGTTCCGGAAGAGTATCTCGACAATGAGGAGTGAACGCAGACCCAGGCATCACGCCGCAAATTCAATCTTAGGAGAGAGCGTTAGCCACTTTATGAAGATTCCCAGAAACATTTTTCTGCTCGTAGTCATTACTTTTATCGCAGCGGTCGCGGTCGCCCGAGCTAAAACGCCGGCACAAAGTTCTACTACGGCCTCCGCCAAGCCATTCCTCGGCCGCTGGGACCTCACACTCAAATCGGCTGGCCACGAGTATCCTTCCTGGCTCGAACTCACTGAAGAAAACGGCCAGCTCAAAGCCGAATTCGTCGGCCGCTGGGGAAATGCCCGCCCCCTTCCCAGTGTGGAGCTCTCAAACGGCCATTTGAAATTCGTCTCTCCCAAAGAAGAGGAAGGCAGCAAAGCCGATTTGATCTTCGAGGGCGTTCTCAGCGGGAATCTGCTTTCCGGCACATTGAATGGTCCCGATGGCAAAACCTGGCAGTGGACCGGCCGCCACGCGCCGTCTCTCCGAAGGACCGGCACGCCAAAATGGGGAGCTTCCATCACTCTCTTCAACGGAAAGGATTTAGCTGGCTGGCACGAAGACAAGCACGGCGCATCACCCGTCTGGAAGGTCGAAGACGGCTCGCTCGTCACTCCTGGCAATGGTCCCGAGCTGATCAACGATTCCAAGTTTGAAGATTTTAAGCTGCACGTGGAATTTAACTGCGCCCCGGAATCCAATAGCGGCGTCTATCTGCGCGGCCGCTACGAAGTCCAGGTCGAAACCGACTCCATCACCGACCCGCCCAATCGCCGCATCGGCAGCGTCTACGGTTTCCTCGCGCCCGAGCCGGAGCTTCCCCGCACACCCGACGTTTGGCAAACTTATGACATCACGCTGATCGGCCGCCGCATCACCGTCGTCCATGATGGCCACACCGTCATCGACAACAAGGAAATCCCCGGCATCACCGGCGGCGCCCTCGACAGCCACGAAGGACTCCCCGGCCCCATCTACCTCCAGGGCAGCGAAAAAGGCCACGTCAAATATCGCAGCGTCGTCATCACCCCAGCCACCAAATGATCGCCGCCGGCAGATTTCCAAATGCCTCACCGCCAGCCCGATACGTCGCAGGCGTGAAGATGCTGGTCAAATCTTGACCACCCATCCGGCTAAGAAAGCTCTGATTCGGAAAAGCGACCGGACTTCGGAGCCGAAAATGGATTCTACTGCTGCATTCCGCGCAGGGTGTAGGATGTTTGCGAAACGATAGCGAGGTCGTCTCAATGTCGCGAGTTTTCGCAAATTTGTTTATTTTCTCGTGTTTGGCCGTGCTCTTCGCGTCGAATCCTGCCCTTGCCCAGCAGCGCCCCATCGTCATCAAGACCGCAACAATCATCGATGGCAGGGGTCACGTTCTCCACAACACCAACATCGTCATACAAGGTGGCACAATCGCGCGCCTCGGCGGAGACGCCCCCTCGGGCGCAATCACTTACGATCTCACCGGTCTGACCGTCACTCCCGGCTGGATCGACACTCATGCGCACATCTTCTGGCACTTCGATAACGGCCGCCTCGCCGGAAAAGACGAACCTCCTGTTCGCGCAATCCTCCATGCCGCTGACAATGCCATCGTCACTCTCGACGCCGGTTTTACCACCGTTCAGAGTCCCGGCTCGCCGCAAGACAAGGATCTCCGTGATGCAATCGCCCGCGGAATTATCCCCGGCCCGCGCATCTTGACCTCTCTCGAACCTCTCGACGAAAAAAGTGGTCCCCCGGAAAAACTGCGCGAACTCGTTCGCCAAAGAAAGCAGCAAGGCGCCGATTTCATTAAGCTCTTCGCCTCAAAGAGCATACGCGAAGGCGGCACGCAAACCATGTCGGACGCGCAGCTTCAAGCAGCCTGCGGCGAAGCCAAATCTCTCGGCATGCGCACGCTCGTTCACGCACATTCTGCCGAATCCGCGAAAGCCGCCACGCTTGCCGGCTGCACGTCCATCGAGCACGGCGCCTACGTCACCGACGGCCTCTTCACTCTCATGGCCCAGCACGGAACCTACTACGATCCCAACATCGGCCTCGTGCTTCAAAATTATCTGGCGAACAAGGAAAAATTCCTCGGCATCGGCAATTACAACGAGCAGGGTTTCGCCTTCATGCAGAAGGGCATTGGCATCGTCCTGGACACCTTCAAGCTGGCGCTTAAGCATAAGGATTTGAAGATTGTCTACGGCACGGATGCCGTTGCCGGCGCCCACGGCCGTAACCCCGAAGAATTCATCGCGCGCGTCCGCGATGGCGGTCAGGATCCCATGGCCGCAATTATGTCTGCAACTTCTGTCAGCGCCGAATCCCTGGGCCTTCAGGACAAGATCGGTGCCATCGCGCCCGGCATGGATGTTGACATCATCGCCATGGACGGCGACCCTCTTCACGACCCTACCGCCGCTCGCCGCGTGGTCTTCGTCATGAAAGGCGGCAAGGTTTTCGAAAACCTGGCAACCAATGCCAAATGAGGCCGCTCCCATTCGCCCGATTGTCGCTCTACCGAAATCGTTGATCATTCTATGAGCCGATATTGTGGTGCAAATGACCGGAAACGCGACGCTTTGTCCCACTATCGGACAGTGCTCCACTTGCCGAATCGATCCAATTCCGAGTCTAACTGCCTATTTTCAATAGTTTAGAGCCAATACTAGGTGGCGCTGGAGGTGCGGACCTCTCTATCCGTATGAGCGCCGCCACTGCTGTCCTGGACGCATACAGTTTTGAGCTGCATGAGGCCGAGAATCTTCGCACGGCTAAGCGCAATGCTCTCGCCGATGCCCGACTCGGCGATGGCGAAGCCTTTGCCCACATGGTTCAGCCTTACGCAACAGGGCTCTACCGTCGCGCCCTCCGGATGACCGGCAACACCGCGGACGCGGAAGACGTCCGCCAGGAAGCGTTGCTCAAAGCCTTCTCGCGTCTCAATCAGTTTGCCGGACAGCAGGACGAGGGCAAGGACGATCTCCACGCATGGGTCTCGCGGATTACCACGAATGCCTCCATAGATTTGATTCGCCAGCGTCGCGAAGGGAAGTACGTCTCATTGGATGAACCCGGCCCCTCGTCCGATGAAACCTATGGAGATCGCCTGGCTTCGCGCACCGATAATCCCGAAGAGCGCTACGCGCGCTGCGAACTGCGCAAACTGATGGCTGGGGCAATCGCGCGCTTGGCACCCGACCTGCGGCAAATCTGCTTGCTTCGCGATGTCTTGCAATATTCCACCCACGAAGTGGCCGCGCGCCTGGGGATTTCTTCCGTAGCGGTCCGCTTGCGGCTTTTTCGTGCACACAGAAGGTTGCGCGAAGCTATGCGCGACCGCATGCTTGAAAAACAAATGCAGCGCCGGACGAATCGCTTTGCGGCCTCAAAATGCGCACCGAATCCGGCGAGGCCGAGCCGCGGTGAAAAATTCCTCTCGCTCAATTCTCAGGCTGAATATGCTTGCGGCGATTAAGCGTTCTCGTCCACTTCTTCGACCGTCCAAAAGATTACCGTTTGCCGTGCGGCACTTGCGCTAACCATCCCGTTTCTTCTTCGTTGCCCCGCCAAGAAGGAGCCGTTTGGGCCCGCTAACAAACGGGCTGCCTCGCTCGTAGAAGCGATAGAGTTTCTCCGCCGCATGATTTATCCCGATGCGCACTGTGGCTGCGACACGAGTATTCCCGCCTCGCCGGCCGTCGGATTTTCCCGAATTCGCACCACTCAATACTCCCAGCCAAAGCGGGCCACCCGAAAAAAGATCCAGCCCATCAAGCCGCCTGTCGATTCGCAGCGCTGCCGCCAATCGCCCCGGCCCCCGCGTCAGATCGAGCAGCTTCTTGTTATTTCGGTTCTCCTGCATCAGTTCGATTCCTTCCAGAGGCTCCAGCGCACGAATCAGCACTCCTCCGCCAACACCCTCTCCCTCGCTCGAGATATTCAGCATGAAGTGCATGCCATAATTGAAATACACGTACACATGCCCATGTCGCAGGAAGAGCGAGCGATTCCGCTTTGTCTCGCCTCGAAAATGATGTCCGGCGGGATCGCCCGGCGGATAGCCTTCTGCTTCAACGATTCGGCCGCTCAACCGCCCCTCCGGCAGCTCGTGTACCACGACCTTGCCGATGAGAAACCGCGCAAGCTCCAACGTGGCGCAGGGCAATTCTTCATATTTGAGCGGTCGAATTCTTACAGAGGAGCGTTCCACGGCTTACGGTGAGCTCACGTCCGGCGGTTCGTTGTTAAACAGCCGTGCCAATTCCGCATGGTCGATCACCACGGCCGGGTCATTCTGAATCGCATCAAAATATTTTTTCTGGAAGGCGTCGCCCGATTCCGAAGGCGCGAACATCTTCCGGGCCAGCGAGATGGCCGTTCGAACATCTTGCGGCGTCACCGCATTCTCTCCCGCAAGCGTTTCGTCCAGCCGCACCACGAATTCAGAAATATTGTGAAGCCATCCAAACTGCTGGTGATCGATCACCAGACGGAACAGTTCTCCCACCGTCACCTTTCCATTTGCGCGTTCGTACTCCCGCCGCTCCATGTCCAGCAGCGTTTTGTGTACTTTGAGCAAGGCATTTCGAAGAGTTACAAGCTTCGCGCGCGCGCTAGTTTCATTCTCATCGTTTGGCTTTGCATTGGCGCCGGAAGAGTTCATGTTGGATGTGCGGCTATTATTGTCAACCAGAATCCCTCTAATTTCCAACCCAGGGCCCTAAAGTCAAAAACCTGACGGTTCGTTCGGAAAATACGGTGGGAATGTGCGGCGCAGGACTGAGGATCACCAAGCTTCAGTCAGCAGTCTTACTTCGAGAATTGGCGGCGATCCGGAAGTTAAGCTCTGGCGCTTAATCGTGATAGCGTTTTTCCCCGACCGGAAGGGCAATCGCGAGCCTGTTTTGCGGCGGAGGCAGCGGACATGTTGCAAAGGCAGTATAGGCGCACGGCGGATTTTCCAATCGATTCAAATCCAACACGAGCTCGCCCGGCTTATCCAAGCCGTGCGTCGGCAGCACCGTATAGAGAAATCTGCACGCATGATAGGTCGTCTTCGAACTCGTCGTGTCGCGTAGAATAAAAAATAGCTGCTGCGCAGCGGGGTCTTCGAGCACTGGCTCTAGCCGGTACGTTTTGGCATCCAGCACAAATTCCGCCGCGCCGGGCACCGGTTGCGAGTACGTTGTCCCCGCGAGCGTCGCCAGGGTCACCGACTTCGGCGGATTGTACGGAATCCATTTCGCCTTCACTCGGTATTTCATGTTTGGCGCGTACCAGTTCAGTCCACGAAATCCCACCAGCGTCGGCGATTTCGAATCTTTCACGCGCAGCGCGTACCGTTCGCCCCGCCGTATCACGTACATGTTCAGCGTCCCGATGGTTATGTGAGGCGCGTTTTTATCGCTGTCTGGGTCCACCAGCAGTACCTGCGGCTTGGCTGCTGCGCCCGCAACCAGCAAATCTGGAGGAAAGCCGCCTCTCGGCGGTAAGAGCTGCACGTTGCTTCCCGCAAGCCGCAGGATGCCCATGTGTCCCGCGCCACTTCCCGCAAGGTGAATGTTATTGTCGTCCGCCGTGCCGAAGGAATTGTCTCCGTCTCGCAACCATTCAAGGCCCGTGAGCGACAACCATCCCGCCGGCTTCAAAAGTTCAGCTACATGCTGCGTTCGCCAGGCGGCAAGTTCATGTTCCCAGCCCGCATCCTGCGCGAACCCCGTCGCTCCAATGAACAAGCAGAAAATCCCGACAAAGCGTAAACTGCGCCAAAGCGGATTGGTTTTCATGGTTCGAATTATAACGCGGCGGCATTGTCCTTCGCCGATCTCGCGAGTTGTTCGTTTCCAGGAGCTAGGCCTGCTCGTTCCCAACTCCGATCTGATCGGAAAAATCATTTGGCGTAAAAGCCTCTCCTGACTTTCACCCCAACTATTTTGGCTACTCCGACTAACCTTTATGCAACGCATGCCATCGAACCAAGTGGAGTAAGAAATCCTGTGCCTCCGCTGGCTGGAGCGTGCTTGTCCTCGTTCCAGTCGGCGGAGAAGACCAAAGGGGAGTTGTGTATGAACATCTCAAAACTTGCTATTGCCTTGGTGGGAGCCTCTCTGCTGCTGCCCGCCGCTGTTTTCGCGTCGAACACGAACAAGAAATCGCTTCACCTCTATGACAACGTTACCGTTGGAGGCCACAAATTAGCTCCAGGTGATTACAAAGTGGAATGGAGTGGCAATGGCCCGGAAGTAAAAATTGATATTCTCAAAGGCAGGGAAACCGTCGCCACGGCTTTTGCTCGGATAATTGCGCAGTCCGAATCGAACAGCCAAGACGGATATGCGCTCAAACCCGGGAAAGACGGCGCTCAGACGCTCTCTCAGGTTTTCTTCAGCGGTGAGAAATATGACCTAAACATTGGCTCGTGATCGAGTGCTTGGGAGTCTACGGCGCAAGTCTCGGCGGCGCACTTTGAGAAGTTGAATTCCTTAAATCTGTACAGATCATGAAGACGCGAAGGGCCACGGTTCAAGCCCTTCGCGTCTTCATGCACGTCGCGTCCCGACTTATTTTCCGTTGCTCGCAACTTGCAGGTTGTTCTTCACGGAAAATACGTTTGCAACCTGGCTGGCCCTGAGATTCGCTAGGTTCTTGTCCGATTCGTTGTCCACCACGCCTTCCAGCGTGACGTTTCCATTCTTTACAATGATGTGAATCGAAGGCACGGCCTCATAACCGTACCGTGAAAGAACAGTATCCCCGTAGATGGCGCGGTACACCGCTCGCCGCAACTGACTATCCATCGGTGATAGCGGCAGCACTTCGATGTTGTTCACCACGGAGCTGACGCCATCGATGCTCTTCACCTCGGCCTCGGCGTCCGATTTGAGCGTCGGGCGAACCACCTGCCCTTCCAAAGTCACCTTGTCGCCTTCCACTTTGTACGCAAGGTTGTCGAAAACGCTGTAGTACGGCAGCATGACGAGCACGTGCCGCACCTCGCGGACAAGTTGTTTCTCTGTCTTTGGCTCGTTTTGTTCAGTAGGCTGGCGCAGCCGGATAGCTAGACTATTTGCTTGGGCTGCCAACGGGGCCAGGAAAAACGCCGCTACGAGTAGGGACTGGAGTTCTTTTTTCATGTTCAGCTCCTTAAACGAGAGGGCACCGCCTCTAGTTGGTTAGATTCCGGATGCACGCGAATGGGGTGCATCTCATTTTCACGGCAAGCAGGTGATAGCATACAAGGAAAGGGTTACTTGGGCCTTCATACGGAACACCGAAAACAGCGGCCTGAGGAATTACAGACAATCGGCTGAAGAACGACCGCTCGAGGGAGAAAACGGAATTGCTGATCATCGGGCATCGCGGCGCCTCCGGCCACGCTCCGGAAAACACATTGGCGGCCTTTAAGAAAGCCGTGGCCCTGGGGGCCACCTTCGTCGAGACGGATCTGCAACTCTCCCGCGACGCGCGCTTTGTCGCGATTCATGACGACTCCCTCGACCGCACGACCAATGGCCAGGGTAAAGTGCACGATCAAACGCTCGCCGCGTTGCGCCGCCTCGATGCTGGCTCTTGGTTCGGAAGCGAATATGCCGGCGAGCGCATTCCCACTCTCGAGGAAATCCTCGAATTCACAAAAAAGAATGACGTGGTTTTCTATTTGGAGTTGAAACCAAGCGGCTCCTGGGGCGGGGAACATGCCTTGATCGGCGCGTTGCGCGAGTCGGGCGAAGTCGCGCGCGTGATGGTCATCTCCTTCGATCCAGCTATCCTGGCTGGGCTCCGGGACATCGAGCCGACGTTAATGACGGGCGTCCTCTATGACGGGCAGCTCGCCGATCCCTTGAAATCCGCGACAGATGCGGGTGCACGGCAGGTGGTTGTGCGCGGCGACCTGGTTACACCCTCGCTGATCAACGAGGCTCACAAGAGAGACTTGCAGGTGGTGTGCTGGACGATCAATCAGCCGGCGCATATCCGGCTGCTCATCGCCGCTGGTGTGGACGGGATCATGAGCGACTATCCGGACCGCATTGTCGCCGCGCAGAAGAAGGAAGGCGAGAAAAGTTAATTCGTGGCTGCCAGACGAGCGTGAAGCGCTGCGAATTGCGCAACGGTGAGTTGTTCGGCGCGCGCGTCCAGGCGCAACCCGAGTTCCTTTAGAACTTCGCGAGTCCCTACTGGATTCGCAAGGGCCCGTAAGTTGTTCACCAGGGTCTTGCGCTTCTGCGAGAAGCACAATTTTACAAAATCCAGAAACGCTGAGTCGTCACGCAGCGCCAGCTTGGCGAGTTCGCCGGGAAGACGGAGCGTCACCAATGCTGAGTCAACTTCCGGCGGCGGGCTGAATGCGTTTCGCGGAATCCGAAGCACAATTTCCGGACGTGTGTAAAGCTGCGTGACGACAGAAAGGTAGCCGTAGTCCCTTGTCTGCTGCCTCGCGGCAAGGCGAAGAGCGACTTCCTCCTGGATGACGATGTGAATCTCATCGATCTGGTCCGAGAACGAAAAGAAATGATGCAAAATTGGCGACGTGATGTAATACGGCAAGTTGCCGTAGATGCGAATGCGCCGGCCCCCAGAGAGCCCTCCTAAATCTGTTTCCAGGACGTCTCCAGAGATGATCGTGAGGTTGGGAAATTTCCTGGCGAGGCGTTGCAGCCGGGCCTGGAGCAGCGTATCGAGCTCGATGGCGTAAACTGGAGCGCCGGTGGAAGCGAGGTGTTCGGTCATCTCACCGTGGCCGGCCCCGACTTCGATCCAACAACCGAGATCGTCCGGCGGCGTGATTTGGCGCCGATCCGAATGCGGAGATACGCCGATGGCGCGCGAAATTTGCTCGCGCCAGCCGGGATCCGAGAGAAAATGTTGGCCAAGCCGTTGACGAGCCATGCGCCGAAAGTGTATCAGGAAGCACGCTTGGTGTTCTGCGCTGAACGGTTCCGTCTTGACGGCAGGCATTCGGTCCAGTAGCGTAAAATGCATGCGCACCATGCGATCACTTCCGTGAATGCGCCAAAAAAGCGAAGCACACGAAGAACGTCGAAGGAATCGAGCAAAGAGAAGCGCGTGAGAATTCTTTTTGTAGCATCGGAAGGTTTGCCGTTCTCGAAAACGGGCGGCCTCGCGGATGTGATCGAGGCGCTGCCTAAGGCCCTGGCTGCGCAGGGGTACGAAGTGGCCGTGGTCTTGCCGCGTTACCGGGGAACGAAGGCAAGCGTCCCGGTGGTGCCGAGCCTGACGATTTCGCTCGCGAATCGACTGAGATTTCCCGCCATTCTGGATGGTTCGCAAGTCTCCGGTGTGCGGTATTTTTTTGTCGATGACCCGGCGTACTTCGACCGCGACGGCGTGTACGGGAACGGTGCCGGCGATTTTCCGGACAATGCGGAACGGTACAGCGAATTCTGCCGCGCGGCGATCGAGCTCGTGAAGCATGTCTGGCCGGCGGACGTGATTCATTGCCACGACTGGCAAACGGCTCTCGTGCCGGTCCTCTTGCGGACTTCGTATGCGGACGATCCCGCAATGAAGGACATTCCCGTGGTCTTCACGATTCACAACATGGGCTATCACGGACTTTTTCCACGTGATGCACTCGAACGCGCGGGGATTCCGTTGGGTGTTTATCATCCCGCTGGAATGGAATTTTTCGGCAACGTGAATTTCCTGAAAGGCGGGCTGATCTATTCGGATTTTCTTACGACGGTCAGCAGGAAATACGCCGAGGAGATTCAAACGCCGGAGTATGGATATGGATTGGATGGAGTGGTGCGCGGCCGCGCCGACCGGTTGGTGGGCATCTTGAACGGCGTGGATTATTCGGCCTGGAGCCCGGAGAAAGACAAGCTGATCGCCATGAAGTACTCCGCGAAGGACATGAGCGGAAAGCACGTTTGCAAGCAGGCGTTGCTGGAACTCTTCGGCATCGCGCCGGAGCATGCGGCGCGCCCATTGATTGGAATTGTGTCGCGATTCGCGGATCAAAAGGGTTTCGACTTGATCGCCGAGAAGGCGCTCGAATTGATGAAGGAAGATCTTTCGCTAGTCGTGTTGGGATCCGGCGAGCGCAGATATGAAGAATTGTTTCAGGCACTGGCCAATACCTTTCCGGGACGGGCGGGCGTGAAAATCGCCTACGACAATGAGATCGCGCATAAAATCGAAGCTGGCGCGGACATGTTTCTGATGCCTTCCCGCTATGAACCGTGCGGCTTGAATCAGATCTACAGCTTGAAGTATGGTACGGTGCCGGTTGTGAGAGCGACGGGCGGGCTGGACGATACCGTCGAGCCATTTGATCTGGAACACGGCACCGGAACAGGTTTCAAGTTCGCCGAGTATTCCGGCGAAGCCATGATGTACGCGGTCCGCCAAGCTTTGCATCATTGCACCGACGAACGCATCTGGAGACGCATCCAACTGAACGGCATGGCCAAGGATTTTTCGTGGAAGGGGCCAGCCGCGCAGTATGCGAAAGTATACGAAGCGGCGTTAACTATCCGGGGGGCTGGCCGGACGTCACGAAACCAAACGAGTGTGGCAACATCTAATTGAACTGACGAAGGAGAGACTGACAGCGGCCTACCGGCAAGCTGTTGAGGACAAATAACATGGCTGAAAATATCCCTGCAGTAACGGATGGAAATTTTGAAGCGGAGGTGCTGACGGCGAGCAGCGCGCAGCCCGTCATGGTGGATTTCTGGGCGGAGTGGTGCAGGCCCTGCCACATGCTGGCGCCGACGGTAGCGGAAATTGCGCATGACTACGCCGGGAAGCTCAAGGTGATGAAGCTGAATGTGGATGAAGCGATGAATTCGGCGGGGCGGTATAACATCCGCGGAATCCCGACGCTCCTGGTTTTCAAGAACGGGCAAGTGGTTGAGCAAATTGTCGGCGCGGTGCCCAAGGACCAGATCACAAAGGCAATCGACCGGCACGTCGCGTAATTCGTAGGGCGATTCGCCGCGCGCAGAAACCGGCGAAAAATCAGGAACACGAAAAGGGCATGTCGTGCGGCAAAGTGCGACATGCCCTTTGCTTTCTGAGGGAGCCGCAAACGGCGGAAGGGGCCGCAACTTGCGGCGCCGGAAGTTCAAAAGAGCCTCGAATTCGCGTAAGCAACCACAATCGACGAGACCCGCGAGACCTGTTCCAAAACGGAAAGGCGACCACCCCTCTGTTCTTTGGAAGTGCGGATTCTAAAGAAGTTACAGAAGTCTTTGCCGTAAGTGCAGATTCCAAAGGAGTTAGCTGGGGTAAGGTTGGGAGAATGCCTTTCTATTTCGCTGCCCTAAATAGTTTGGTGCCGGGGTTGAGGGCAATCTAGCGTTTGCGGATGTCGGCCAACCATTTACAATTCGCCACTTGCATAAGCATATCAGAAGGTCGATATTCCCAATCACGGCGCTGGCCGTCGCCGTTATGATTTGCGGGGCGCAGCTTGAAGGATGGAGTCAAACTTACACCGAGTCGCGCGACACGTGTCATGGACGTGGCGATACGATTGGAATCAAGCAGGGCAGAGTGGATCGCGGCGGAGCGGAAAGCACGCCGCCAATTTAAGTGAGTGCGGCACATTCTCAAAGCAGCAGTAGCGCGAGGATTCGTTTGGAAACGGTGCGATGTAATTTGTGCGGTTCGGAGCGGTACACGGCCGTTTACGAAATGCCGGACCGGAAATTCTTTCGCGAAGAGTTTTTTACGGTAGTTGAATGCGATGAATGCGGGCTTGGGTTCGTAAATCCGAGGCCGGCGATTCGGGAGATGCAGAAATATTATCCGGCGGAATATTTTCAAGGTCCACAGACAAAGGATTTCGATTGTTACTTGCAGCGGCGATTCGGAGCCGAAGCGAAGTATCTCGAAGGAGTGGAAAAGAATGGCGGCCGGAAGCGCTTGCTTGACGTCGGCTGTGCGACGGGGGCATACCCGAGGTTCATGGCGGCGCGGGGCTGGAACGTCGAGGGCGTAGAGATTTCGGAGTCCGCGGGACGGATCACGGATTTTCGAGTCTATACGCAGGAGTTTCAGGATATCCCCGTGAACGAGCCAGCTTACGAAGCGGTGACGGCCTGGGCTGTGCTCGAGCACGTGCACAACCCGATGGCGTACTTTCAGAAAGCTTCTCGCGTCCTGGGGCCGGGCGGGCTCTTCGTTTTTACCGCGCCGAATTTTCGCAGTACGACTTCGAGGCATCTCTTCTGCGAAGACGTGCCGCGGCACCTGTATTTTTTTACGCGAGAAACCGTGAAGCGCTACCTGGAGCGCACTGGATTCGAACTAGTCAAGGAAGTGAACGGCCGGGACGTTTACAAAATGGCCCCTTACCATTGGCTGACATATATGGTGAGATCGCGCCTGCTGAGGAAGAAGTTCACCTATCAGGATATTCCGCTAACGAGCAAGGAGTTCCGGCGCAAGTATCAGTTGGAGAGCGGAATCGCCGCCGCGCTGAAGTATGCCGCATATTCGCCGGCTTCGGTGATTGAAAGGATGCTCTGGCCGATCATTGAGACTATCCAAATCCTGGGAGGAAATTATGGCAACAGCACGTTCATTGCGCGCAAGGTGTCATAAGCCAGAAATCGAGGGCGGGCTCGAGAGGAAAGGCGTATGTGCGCGATGAACGCTGACAAATTGGGATTGAAACGATGCCATTGGGCGACAAACGAACTAAACATCGCGTATCACGATGAGGAATGGGGCGTGCCATTGCACGATGAGCGGGGATTATTTGAGCTTTTGGTATTGGAAGGGGCACAAGCGGGATTGAGCTGGGACACGATTTTGAAGAAGCGCGCGCGGTATCGGGAAGTGTTTGACGGATTTGATGTAGAGAAAGTGGCGCGTTACGACAAAAGGAAGGTACGCGAGCTGCTGAAGGACGCCGGGATTATCCGGAACCGGCTGAAGATCGCTGCAACGATCGGAAATGCGCAGGCGTTCTTGAAGGTGCGGGAAGAGTTTGGGTCGTTCGATAAATATATATGGGGATTTGTAGGTGGACAACCAAAGCAAAACGCCTGGGAGTCGCACAAGCGCATGCCGGCTAGGACGGCGGAATCGGACGCCATGAGCAAGGATTTGCAAAAGCGGGGATTCCTATTTGCGGGATCGACGATTTGCTACGCGTTTATGCAGGCGACGGGGATGGTAAACGACCATTTGGTGCATTGTTTCCGGTATGCCGAATTGAGGAAGTAGATCTTCATCGAGGGTTTAGCTCAATCAGGAGGGACGTCAAAGGCACTGGACATCCGTTTTCGGGAACTCATTCCCCTTTGCCAAAAGCGGCTCACCGGAAGTTTTTGCCAAAGCATAAGCAAAGCAGTCTCCAAAATTGAGGCTTGCCGGATGGCGGCCCTTGCCGTATTTGCGCCAGCCAGCGCGAGCAACCTCGACCTGGGCGGCATCGACGGGAATGAGTTCAATGTTGAGCCGATGTAGGAAGAGATCCAACTCCCGTCCAGCCACTTCGCCGCGACGTGCTTCCAGCACAATTGCCGCTTCCAAAGCGTTCGACGCGGATAGCAGGCGAGCTCCGTCTTGGCGGATGAGTTCGAGAAAAGGTTGCCTTTCAGGTTCTGCCAGAAAAATAGCGAGGAGTGCTGAGGTATCAATCACCATCAGAGCGGAAGCCCCTGAGAGTCGTAGCCCAGGATATCGTCTTCGGAACGGCAGTCCAGGGATGGGAGAGCGTCGACGCGACTGAGGATGTCGTCGACTTCTTGGACTAGATTTTTGGCGTGGCGACGTCCGCGCAGGCGTTGAAGACGGTCGCGGAGAGCGATTGTGATCGCGTCTGTGAGAGACTCACCGGTTTCTCTGGAAATCTCTCGGGCCAGTCGCTCTGCTTCCGGATTTTTGATGCTGAGCGGCATGAATCTACGGTCCCCGTGCTAGAAGATAGAATATCATATAGAATCTATATTTCCAAACAGGGTGGATTCGAGAATTCTCCAGGCGGAACAAGTAAAGGCTGTTTGCTTGCGTTGAGGGCGAGGCGAGCTTACGATAAGAACCTGCCGTTTCTTGGTGCTTTCCAACGCAGTTTAGATGATGTGAACGTTTAAGCGACGAAGTGTGGTTTGCTTGAAGGAAAAGAGCAAAGGCAAGATTGCATGTGCGACTCGGAGAGAGGGCCTGGATGAAATCTGTGGTGGTGGTGGGCGCGCAGTGGGGCGATGAAGGCAAGGGCAAGGTGGTGGACTACCTTGCGGGGTCATTCGATTATATTGCGCGCGTGGCGGGCGGGCACAATGCAGGTCACACCGTTATTATTGGCGAAACGCGCTACGTGCTGCAGTTGATTCCGTGCGGGATTTTGCGGCCCAAACAGCATGCGGTGATTGGAACTGGCGTGGTGGTGGATCCGGCGGCGCTGGTAGGGGAGATTGAAACGCTGGCGAAGGCGGGGATCGATGTGAACGGGCGGCTGCACGTGAGCAACCGCGCGCACCTGATTTTTCCGTACCACAGAGAGCTTGATAAAGCGGCGGAAGGCGCGCGTGGCGCGGACAAGATCGGAACGACGTCGCGCGGAATCGGTCCGGCTTACGAAGACAAGATGGCGCGCCGCGGATTGCGGATGTGCGATTTGCTGGAGCCGGAACTGTTCCGGAAGAAGGCCGCGCGCGTTGTGGCCGAGAAAAACCGGCTCGCGAAGGGCGCGTATGGCGCGGACATCGATTTTTCGGGCGAAGTAGAAGAGACCCTGAAACTGGGCGAAAAAATTCGCGGGTATATTTGCGACACGGCGGAATTGGTGAATCGCGCGCTGGATGAAGGGAAATCAGTGCTCTTTGAAGGCGCGCAGGGGACGATGCTGGACATCGATCATGGAACTTATCCCTTTGTAACGTCTTCGAGCGCGATTTCCGGCGGGGCAACGACGGGCGTTGGAGTCTCGCCAACGAAAATCAAAAACGTGCTGGGAATATCGAAAGCGTACACGACGCGCGTAGGCGGCGGGCCATTTCCGACAGAGATGCCGGAACTCGAGGCGAAAGAAGTTCGCGAGCGGGGGAAAGAGTTTGGGGCGGTGACGGGCCGGGCAAGACGCTGCGGCTGGCTGGACTTGATGGTTTTGCGCTACGCGAAGATGATCAATGGGATTGATTCGCTGGTGGTGACCAAGCTGGACGTGTTTGATACGCAGCGCGAGATTCAAGTCTGCGTGGGATACAAGTACAAAGGGCAGAAGTTGAACGAGATGCCGGCGCTCGCGGAGGAGTACGAGCATGTCACGCCGGAGTACAAAACGCTGCCCGGCTGGTGCGAAACGACCTACGGCGCGAAGGATGGCGCAAAACTGCCGAAGGCGGCGATGGATTATCTCCGATTCATTGCGAATTTCCTACAGGTTGAGATTGGAATGATTTCAACAGGGCCGGAAAGGGATGCGACGATTGTGCCGGAGGGAACGTTGCTGGCGAGATGGCTGTAAGCGCCGGAAATAGAGGATTTCAGGGAGGTAAAGGAAACGTTATCAAGGTTTGGAGCGTGAAGTCCCGAGAGTGCGCCTCATGTTGAGCTATGAAGAAGCCCGCCAGAAAGTAATCGAAAAAATATCAGAAAAGAAAGGTCCGCGCGGGACGGAACAGGTGCGTACCGGAGAGGCGCTGGGGTACGTCCTGGCGCAAGAAGTGAAGACGGACCGCGAGTACCCGCCGTTCAACCGCGCGACGCGCGACGGATATGCGGTGTTTGCTGCTGACGCGAAGGCAGGAGCGACGTTGAAGTGCACCGGCGAAATTAAGGCCGGCGACCGCGTCACGAAAGAGCTGTGGGCGGAGACGTGCGTGCAGATTATGACCGGGGCGGCGGTGCCCCCGGGGGCGGACGCCGTCGTGATGATCGAGCACACGAAACGCGAAGGCGACGAGGTGCAGTTCGAACGAGCCGCGGCCGCCGGACAGAATCTTGTACCGCGCGGAAGCGAGGCGCGAGCGGGCCAGACATTGCTGACACCCGGCATGCGGCTTGGCTATGGAGAGTTGGCGCTGGCGGCACAGGTCGGAGCGGCGGAATTGAAGTGTGCGCAGAAGCCGCGCGTGGCGATTCTTTCGACCGGAGATGAGATTGTGCCGGTGGACAGCATCCCGGGAAGATTTCAGATTAGAAACAGCAACAGCGTGTCGATCGCCGCGCAGGTGCGGCTGGCCGGGGGCAAGCCGGTGCTGCTCGGAAACGCGATGGATCGCGAAGATGATTTGGCCTCGAAAATCAGAAGAGGCCTGCAGGAAGATTTGCTGGTGCTGTCCGGCGGAGTGTCTATGGGGAAGTACGATCTCGTCGAGAAAGTGCTGCGCGAGATGGCGGCGGAATTTTATTTTGATAGCGTGGCCATTCGACCTGGGAAACCGGCGGTATTCGGGAAGTGCGGAGAGACGTTTGTATTCGGATTGCCCGGGAACCCGGTATCTACGATGGTGACGTTTGAATTATTTGTGGGGCCAGCGCTGGATTTGCTGAGCGGTGCGGAAGCGCGGCAACTCGCGCTAGTCCAGGCACAGTTAGGTGAGGCATTGAACGAGAGGTCCGGAGTGACGCATTTTCTGCCGGCGAGGGCGGAGGGCCGTGGAGCGAAGATGGAAGTGAAAGCGTTGAAGTGGCAGGGTTCGGGCGACGTGTCGGCGCTGGCGAAGTCAAATTGCTATGTGGTGGTGCCGGCGGATGCGGAAAAGATTGGCGCGGGAGAGAAGGTCGAGGTCTTGTTGCGACGAGACTTGTTTTGAATGAGGAAGGGCAACCAGCCAGGCTGGGAGAACCAGAGAGCGAAGAGGACTTCCCGCGAATATGGAGAAGTTGTCACACTACGGGGCTAAGGGGGAAGTGAAGATGGTCGACGTGTCGGAAAAGGTTACAACGACACGAACGGCGGTGGCGCAGGGATTCGTGAAGATGAAGCCCAGGGTTGTGCGCGCGGTAAAACGGTTGCGTAATCCCAAGGGGAATCCGCTGGAGGTGGCCCGAATTGCGGGAATTGCGGCGGCCAAACGCACGGCGGAGTGGATACCTCTTTGTCATCCACTGCCGCTGACGCACATTGATGTGACTGCGAGGCTGTGCCAAAATGGCGTGGAAGTTCGCTCCGAAGTTACGGCGACGGCTCAAACAGGGGTCGAAATGGAAGCGCTGGTCGCCGTCACTGCCGCGGCCCTCACGGTCTACGACATGTGCAAAGCTCTCGATAAAGGCATGGAAATCAGCGGGATTGTTCTCGTCAAAAAGACCGGCGGGAAGAGTGGGGACTATTTTCGAAAAGCAAGCGCTGTGGGTAATCGCAAGAAAACCGGCCGGAGCCGGGTTCGATGAGCGCTGCCAGCGGGAAAACGGTCAAGCTGTTGGTGGCGGATGACAATCCGCTGGTGCGGGAGTTGATCGCCAAGGGCATGGAGCCCTTTTGCGAAATTGAAACGGCTGGGGATGGCGCGGACGCGCTGTTGAAAGTGATTGACACGCCTCCTGATGTAATTCTCTGCGATTACAAGATGCCGGGGCTCGATGGGCGGCAGCTCTTTGAAAAACTGCGCGGGCGCGAGGCGACACGGCACATCCCCTTTTTGTTCATGGCCAGCCGGGCGGACATCGAGGAACGGCTGAGGCCGCTTGTAGATGGTGTCGAGGACTTTGTCACCAAGCCATTTCTCGTGAAGGATTTGGTGCGCATCGCGAAGAAAGTGGTCGACCGGCTACATCTTGAAAAGCTGCAGAAGCGCGCATCGCGGCCCGGCGTGATCCAGGGGCGGCTGGAAGAGATGAGCATGATCGATCTGATGCAGTCACTGGAGATGGGGCAGAAGTCGTGCCGCTTGGTGGTGAACCACAACGGCGAACAGGGCGAACTTTATTTTGCAAACGGGCAGTGCCGGGATGCGAAGAGCGGAAAAACCGAAGGCGATGATGCGGTCTACCGCGTGGTGCTCTGGACTGCCGGCGAATTCGAGATTGATTTCAACGCGGCGAACGCTTCGACGCGAACGACAACCACGCGCAATACCACTGGCCTCTTGATGGAAGCGATGAGGTTGATGGACGAAGCCAACCGCGACACGGTGGAAACAAAGTAGCCTGCCTGATGCGCGTCGCGGTGCTCACAATCAGCGATACGGTTTCAAAAGGAGAACGCGAAGATCTGTCCGGACCCGCAGTGGTGGCCGTGTGCCGGGGATTGGGGTGGGAAGTTACTTCGGTGCTGCGCGTGTCGGATGACCCGGCGAATATTCGCGAGCAATTGCGTGAACTGGCCGATTCCGGGCGCGTGGACGTGATTCTGACGACAGGCGGCACGGGAATTGGGCCTCGCGATAACACACCCGAATCCACGCAAGCCGTGGCGGATAGAATCATCCCGGGCATTGCGGAGGAAATGCGGCGCAAAGGAGCCGAACACACTCCAACGGCCGTGCTTTCCAGAGGAATGGCGGTGATTCGTTCGAAAGCCCTCATCGTAAATCTGCCCGGGAGTCCGAAAGGCGCGTCGGAATCCCTGGATTTCGTGGCGCACTTGTTGCCCCACGCCGTCCATGTGCTGCATGGTGCGCGGCACGATTAGCACCCGCTCTCCGCGTAATACTTCTCCGGACGATTCTTGGGTTGACCGAATTGCCATTCGCGTCAACAATGATTGGACCATGGCGCAAAAATTAACGGACAAGAATCTGGCAGTCTTGGGAACCGGGAAGCTCGGCGGGATTCTGTTGCGCGCTTACCTGAAGCAGGGATTGTTTTCCGCAAAATGCGTTACCGCGACGGTCAAGCACGAAGAAAAGGCGGCGTCACTGGCGGAAGAGCTGGGAGTGGCGGCCACCACGGAGAATCGTAAAGCCGTCCATGGCGCTGACATCGTGCTTCTGGGCGTAAAACCCCAAGTCGTGGGCGAAGTACTGAAAGAAATCGCGCCGGGGTTGACCGAAAAAACGCTGATCATTTCCGTGGCGGCCTCCGTGCCCACCAGCTATATCGAGCAGTATACCGGCGCAAAGGTGCCTGTAGTTCGCGCGATGCCGAACACTTGCTCAAGGGTGGGGAGTGGGATGACGGGAATTTGCGCCGGGGCGCACGCCAGCGCCACGCATCTGGAGATTGCGCGAGCGATGTTTGATGCCGTGGGGCGCACCGTGGTCGTGGATGAAAAGCACATGGACGCTGTCACCGGACTTTCGGCGAGCGGGCCGGCATTTGCCTACATCATCCTGGAATCGCTTGCGGAGGCCGGCGTGAAAGTTGGCCTCCCACGCGATATTTCGACACTGCTTGCGGCGCAGACGATGAAAGGGGCGGCGAGCGTGGTGTTGGAGACCGGCGATCACCCAGCGCTGCTGAAGGATTCGGTCACCACGCCGGCGGGCTGCACCATCGACGGAATTATGGAGCTAGAGGAAGGCAAGCTCCGCGTTACGCTCATCAAAGCGGTGGTAAAAGCGACGCAGCGCGCGGGAGAGTTGCTGTTCGAAAAATAGCCACAATCCCGATTCGTCAATCTTCCCGGCGCGTCAGCCGGAACAACCTCCCCAAATGATCCATTCACTTTTCGACCTCGTACGCGGTTTTCTCGGCGGAGATGGAGCGCTCATTCTCCCGGAGATGGAACTCATCCTTTTCGCGTGCGGTATTTTGCTGATTGACCGTTGGCTTGCGGCAAACGAGAAGCATTGGAACGCGGTGCTTGCTCTTGCGGGGATCGCATTTAGCGGCTTTACCTTGAGCGTGCAGCACGGAAAGATGGAAGCTCTTCGTGCTGCTAATCCCGAATCGCCGGGATTACTGGGTCTTTACCAGAGCGTGCTTGTCGATCCTTTTTTTCTTTTCTTTGCGGCGCTTTTTCTTGCATTCGCGGCAATGATTGTTTTGCTTTCGGTCCGTTACGGGGAACTCAAAGCCGAGCCGCGCAGCGCTTATTACGTGCAGCTAATGTTTGCGTGCGCCGGCCTGATGTTGATGGTTTCCGGCGTCGAATTCATCGTCGTGCTTCTGGGGCTCGGGGTCATGGGGTTTAGCTGCTATCTGCTCTCTGGAGATTCAAAGCTCGAACCAGCAACGGAGAGCGGAAGAAGAAACTTCGCTCTCTTATGGGCTTGCAGTTCGGTCGCATTGGGCGCGGGGTTCCTGATTCTGTACGGAATGTTTCGGACGACCAATGTCGGGCGCATTGGCGCAATTCTCGAGGTGCGTCTGGACAATGGCGTCCCATTCGGCGGCCTGACGAACTGGCACGCCGCGCTGGCGCTTGGGCTCCTTGTTGCTGGTGTGTTCTTCCTGATTGATGCCGCACCGTTTCAGTGGTTCGCGTCACGCATCTCCCAATCTGCTCCATCACCTGTCGCGGCCTTCGTGGGCTTAGGCGCGAAGCTCGTGGGCTTTGCGTTGCTCCTGCGATTCTTTTCTTTCTTGTTTGTGTTTGCCCACGAAAAATGGATTCATGCCTGGGGCGCCGCAGCCATCCTCTCGCTCTCATGGGGAACCATCGCCGCGCTGAGGCAGAAGAACCTGAAGAGGCTCCTCGCTTACGGGGCCGTTGCGCATACCGGGTTTATTCTGTTGGGCCTGGTCGCAGGAAACGGGACCGGCTTCACGGGAATGATGTATTACCTGGATGTGTATGTCTTCCTGGCGGTCGGCGCGTTCGGAATTTTAATTCTAATGGAGCAGCACGGCCTCGCTACTTCTTCGCTGTCCGATCTGGATGGACTGTACCGGCGAAGTCCTGCAACAGCAGTACTCCTTCTCCTCTTTATGATGTCGCTTGCGGGCGTTCCGCCGACCGCGGGGTTTGCGGCGAAGTATTACATCGTGAAATCGCTCTTTGCTGCTCCCCATTCGGAACTCGCTGTCTTCGCCATCATCAACGCGCTGCTCTCGGTCGTCTACTACGGCCGCGTCGCCGCGCATGCCTGGAAAAAACCGTCGGAAGGCGGATTGCCGCTGCCAGCGCCAGCACTGACCATTAGCAGCGCACAAACGGTAGCGCTAACCGCGGCGGTATTTGTGTCTCTCGCGGCGGGGTTGTATCCTGAACCATTCCTGCGGATCGCGCGCTATGCCTTTGGACAATAATCCCAACAAACAGGACTCGCTGCCTCCCTCGACGGGAAAATCAAAGAACTTTGGCACGCAGTTTGGCATGGCGATGGAACTGCCCTTCATGCTGTTCGGGGCCATCGCCATTGGCGGCTTGATGGGCTATTTTCTCGATCACTGGCTGCATACCAAGGCCCTCTTCACGGTGATTCTTGGCAGCCTGGGATTTTATGCCGGAGTGCGCGACGTCCTGCGACGGTTGCCCGCGAACGGCGATGGAAAAAGCTGAGCACTCAGAATCCGCCCGGGATGGTGCGGCGGATCCGGCCGTCTATGTGCGTACTGAGAAGCACATCGCATGGCTCACGCTGCTGTTTGGAGTCGTCGCCGCTGTTGTTGCTGCCGCCATGCGCCGGTGGCCTTGGTCGGAAGGTCTGGCGATTGGCGCGATGTTGGCCTGGCTGAACTTCCGCTGGCTCAAGCGTGGAATGGACGCGCTGGTGGAGGCCGCCGTGGCGCAGGAGGGCGCAGCAAAGCCCCGCGTTCCCCTGGGTACCTGGTTTCGCATGATCTTCCGCTACGGCTTGATAGGCCTCTGTGTCTATGTTATTTTTGAATATCTGAAAGTTCCCCTAGTAAGCATGCTTGCGGGGTTGTGCGCCCTGGGAGCCGCGACGCTGGCGGCAAGTCTGTACGAAATTTTGCATCCACCGGGATAGGGAATGGAATACACGATAAGCTGGCTAACGAAGATTGTGAATCTGTACCTGGGCCACGCGGCGATGACGCTGTTGACGGCGCTGCACATCACGCCGACCCATCCGGAAACGCCCATCCCCGAGCAAGTGGTCATGAGCGTGGTCGTGCTGCTGATTGGCACGCTGCTGGCGCTCTTCCTGCGGTCCAAGCTGTCGGTGGAAAGGCCCGGCGCAACCCAGCAACTGGCGGAGCTGCTGATCACGAATTCGCAGGGATTCGGGATGCGCGACATTTTGCGGGAAAACGCCGGCCACGACGCCGACCAGTATCTTTACCTGGTCGGATCGATCGCCCTTTTCGTGTTGATCGGCAACCTTTTTGGCGTCGTTCCGACGATCCTCAATCCTCCCACCTCGGACAAGACAGTTCCGCTCGCGGGCGCGATCCTGGTCTTCCTCTATTTCAACTACAAGGGCATTCGCAAGCATGGGATTTTCGGCTATCTGAAATCCTTCACCGGCGGAGTGCACTGGTCCCTTATCCCTCTGATTTTTCCGGTCGAGATCATCAGCACTTGCGCACGCCTGCTTTCCTTGACTGTTCGTCTCTGGGCCAACATCTTTGCCAGCGATTTGCTCTACGAGCTTTTCCTCATGCTCTTTGCGCAAGTGTCGTTGTGGGGCTGGGAAAAATATCATGGGCTTGGCGTGGCACTGGGTATTTTGCCGGCGACCATCCCAATTCTGTTCCTTGGATTACACGCTTTTGTCTCTTTCGTGCAGGCCTACGTCTTCACGATTCTGCCGTCCGTCTATCTGGGGATGGCCACGGCGGAGGAACACTAATCCTGCGTTCGTTCCCGCCATCTACTTGGCGGAGGGCATCGAGTTTTTGGCCGTTTCAGTGTGAGCCCGGCTGCACGGTGTCCGGGAACCACCTCCTGGCGGCACTTCTAAGGAGGCTGTAATGATGAAACTGAAGTATCTGGCGACAATGGCAGCAACAGTGCTGATCCTGGCTCCGGCGGCATTTGCGCAGGGCACGGATCAGGCGGCGGCAGGCGGCGGCAAAGGGCTTTTGGCCATCGCCGCGGCGTTCGGCATGGGCATCGCAGCGTTCGGATGCGGCATGGGCCAGGGAAGGGTCGGAGCGGCGGCTTGCGAAGGCATCGCGCGCAACCCGGCGGCAGCGGGAGTCATTCGCGCGGCAATGATTCTCGGATTGGTTTTCGTCGAGACGCTGGCGCTCTTCACGCTGCTAGTCGTCTTCGTCAAGGTCTAACAAAATAGATTAAAGGATTTGCGGGGCCCTCGGGCGATAGCCTGGGGGCCTCTTTTTATTTCAAGCTATTGAGAAGGTTTGCCTGGAGCAGGTAATTCAGGACTTTGCTAGGCAATATCCCCAACCAAACAGTGCCAATCGCCGTGATGGCCACGACGACATTGACCGGCAAGGGGAAGCTGGCCGGAACAGTCGCGGCAATTTCCGCGTTGGGCTCGCGCATATACATAATCACAATCACGCGGATGTAGTAGTACGCCCCGATGATAGTGTTGATGGCCACGAGCACGGCGAGCCAGATGAGATGCGCATCGATTACGGCTTTGAGAATGTAAAACTTGCCGAATAAACCGGCGGTGATAGGCAGGCCGAGAAGCGACAGCAAAAACAGCGAGAACATGGCGGCAATCCAGGGCTGGCGTTCGCCGAGGCCGGCGAAGTCATCGAGCTGCAGGTGCCTTTCGCCAGCGCCGCCAAACTGCGAAACGATCGTGAACGCACCCACCTTCGCAAACGCGTAAGTGAGCAGATAAAAAAGCACCGCCGCGTAAGCAGGGCTCGCACCGATTTCCTTGTCGCCCGCGAGCGTAGTGACTGCGGCGAAACCAACCAGAATGTATCCCGCGTGGGCAATCGAGCTGTACGCCAGCATGCGCTTGATGTTGGATTGCAGCAGTGCGCCAAGGTTTCCCGCAAACATCGTGATGGCAGCAAGGATCCAAAATGCGTAAAACCAGAAATGCGTGGCGGCGTGCACGTTGGCAAATATTCGCAGAAGCAGTGCGAAGGCCGCAGCTTTTGGTCCCGCGGAAAAGAGCGCGGTGACCGGCGTGGGAGCGCCTTCGTAAACGTCCGGAGTCCAGATTTGGAAAGGAGCGGCAGCCACTTTGAAGCCAAGGCCGATGAGAATCAGGGCAAGACCAAGCTTCAGGAGGCTGCTCGTGGAATCAGCAGAGTCCATCTTCAGAAGGTTCGTTGTGCCCGTCACGCCGTAGACCAGCGCGATGCCGTATAGAAAGAAAGCCGTGGCAAAAGAGCCGAGCAGGAAATATTTCATCGAGGATTCGCTGGACTTCAACGAATCACGGCGATATCCGGCAAGGATATAGCTCGAGATGGAGCTCAGTTCGAGGCCGATGAAGGCGGTGAGCAATTCCTGCGCGGAGGCGAGGACGCCCATTCCAGCGGTGGCGAACAGGACCAGGGCGTAGAACTCCGCGTCATCGAGCCGTTCACGCTCGAGATAGGGCCCTGCGGCAAGAAGCACAAGAACCGCGACCAGCCCGATGAGGTGACTAAAGAAGATGCTGAAGGGGTCGGCGGCTACTAAGCCGCCAAAAGCGGCGCCGGGATTATGAACGGCGTAGAAGTTGCCGACGATCCCGGCCAACGCTCCGAACACCGCCACAGATGTCAGAAAGCGGCGGCTCTTCACCAGGGGCTGGAGAAGCATCAGAAGGGCGCCAAAGCCGCACCAAATCAATTCCGGCAGGACGCGAAGTAGGTCCGAAGCGCTGGGGAACGCGGACATTTAGCGGGTTCCGAGCCTTTCCAAAGAGTTTTGTTTTGCCGTGCCGCTTGGATATTGAGGCACGACCGCCATGCGTTCAGGCTGCGAAGAAGTTGGCGTAGCCGCCTCGAAGGCGCGCGGCGGGCGCGCCATCTGATCAAGCGCGGATTGGCTGGCCGTAGCCGTGCGCGCGGTGATGAAGGTCGAGCCGATGCCCATCCAGAGAATAATCACCGCCGTGGTTGCCAGAATCACGCGTTCGCGCATGGAAACGTCGGGCAACGCCTTGTTTTTCTCGACAGTGACATCGCCGTAGAACACGCGCTGGTAGGACCACAGCAGGTAGCACGCAGAAAGAATGACGCCAAGCGCCGCCCATGCAGCCCAGCCCCAGTGCACCTGATAAGTGCCAAGCAGAATGAGAAATTCCCCGACGAAGCCATTGAGCATCGGCAGGCCCAGCGAAGAAAGCGCAACGAACAGGAAAAACGCCGCAAGCCGAGGCATCGGTGTAGCCAGGCCGCCGAATTGCGAAATTTCAAACGTGTGCCGCCGGTCGTAAAGCATTCCAACGAGAAGGAAGAGCCCGCCGGTGGATATGCCGTGAGCAAGCATTTGGAACACGGCGCCCTGCATGGAAATCGCATGGAAAGCGAAAATGCCAAGCACAACGAATCCCAAGTGGCTCACGCTCGAATACGCCACGAGTTTTTTCAGGTTGGGCTGCACCATGGCGACGAGCGCGCCGTAAATGATGCCGATGATCGCCAGGACCGCGATGGCCGTAGCGAACTTCTTGGAAGCGTCGGGAAAGAGCGGCAGGCAAAAGCGGATCATGCCGTAGGTGCCCATTTTCAGCAGCACACCCGCGAGCATCACCGAACCCGCCGTCGGAGCTTCCACGTGCGCATCGGGTAGCCAGGTATGGAATGGAAACAGAGGAACTTTGATCGCGAACGCCACGAAGAAGGCAAGGAAGAGCAGCGTTTCCGTGCGCGGCGCAAGAGCAAGTGTGCCGGATTGCAGTAGATTCTGGATCGTCGGCAGGTCAAACGTTCCCGTCGCGTTGTAGAGCCACAGGATGCCCACCAGCATCAGGATCGAGCCGGCCATGGTGTACAGCACGAACTTGATCGCCGCATAGATGCGCCGCTCGTGGCCCCAAATGCCGATAAGGAAATACATTGGAATCAGCATCACTTCCCAGAAGAGGAAGAAAAGGAAGAGATCCAGCGAAAGGAAAACGCCGACGACGCCGACTTCGAGAAGCAGAAGTATGATGAAAAATTCTTTGACGCGCTTCTGGATACTGTTCCAGGAGCAGAGGATTGAGACGACGGTGAGAAACGTCGTCAGAATGACGAGGAAGAGGCTGATACCGTCAGCGCCGAGATGGTAGTTGATGTACGTTTCCGCCGCGCCGCCATGCGCGCCGAGGCTGATCCACTGGTGAAATTCCTCGAGTTTGTATCCAGTGCTTCCGAGCGGCACGCCCCGGAGAAGCCACCACAACGACAAAATAAATTCGGCAAACGAGACAGAGAGCGCAAGACGGCGAATCCACTCATGATCGTCGTTCCGCAGGAGCAGTAAAGCGAGTGCGCCGAACGCCGGCAGGAAGATCAGAATCGAGAGCAGCGGTCCGGCAGGCATCAGCGCACCATCCCCGAAACTGGCGCAGCCGCGGGCCAGAAAAAGATAATCGCGATGACCACGATCGCTCCAATGATGACCCACACGGCGTAGCTGCGCGTATTTCCTGACTGTGTGTGCCGCACGGTGTCGCCGACGGATGTCGCGGTGCTCGCAATGCCATTCACCGTGCCGTCGATTCCCGCCACATCGATGAACTTCCAAAGCACGATCGTCGAGAGCCAGATCAGCGGCTTCACGATGACCGCGGCGTAGAGCTCGTCCACGTAATACTTATTCAGCAGCGTGGTATACGCGCCGCGCATGGACTTCGCAAGTTCCTCGGGCTTGCCGGGCCGGCTGATGTAAAGCCAGAAAGCGATGCCGAATCCGATAAGGGCGGTAAGCACCGCAATTCCGGCGAACGGCAATTCCAACGCGTGCGAGGCAGCCTCCGCAGCAGCGGATTCGCCACCTCCAAAGACGGGCGCAAGGAAATTCGCAAAGTAGTCCGGTCCACCCCAGAAGGCCGGCAGTGCAAACCAGCCGCCGAAAATGGAAAGTACCGCCAGGATTACGAGAGGGCCCAACATGCTCCACGGCGACTCATGAACGTGAACGTGGTGCTCGTCGTAGCGCTGCTTACCGAAAAAAGTGAGGAAGATCAGCCGGAACATATAAAACGAGGTCAGCAGTGCAGCGAAGAGACCGACCGCGTACAGAGTATGCCCCGTGGCGGCGCCGCCATTCTCGCTCTGGAACGCGGCAAGCAGGATGGCGTCCTTGCTGAAGAAGCCTGCAAAGAGCGGAGCGCCGGTAATGGCCAGCGTGGCTGCCAGCATGGTGAGGTACGTCCACTTGATCTTCTTACTGAGCCCGCCCATCTTGCTCATATCCTGCTCGCCGCCCATCGCGTGAATGACTGACCCGGCCGCGAGAAAGAGAAGCGCCTTGAAGAAGGCATGCGTCATCAGATGGAAAATTCCCGCGGAAAACGCCCCGACGCCACAGGCTAAGAACATGTAGCCCAACTGGCTGACCGTGGAATACGCCAGAACTTTCTTGATGTCCGTCTGGACCAGGCCAATGCTGGCAGCGAAAATGGCGGTCGCGCAGCCGACGATGGCGACGACGAGCATGGCCGTCGGCGCGTGCGTAAACAGCACATGCGAGCGCGCGACGACATAGACGCCGGCCGTTACCATGGTGGCCGCGTGAATCAATGCGCTGACTGGCGTCGGGCCTTCCATGGCATCCGGCAGCCACACATAGAGAGGAAGCTGCGCGGACTTGCCAGTCGCGCCCATGAACAGGAGCAGGCAGGCGGCTGTCAAGATGCCGAGGTGTCCAAGCGCATCCGGCGGCATGCCTCCAGCTTTTTGGAAGACGGTAACGAAATCCAGCGTGCCGAATTCGCGGAAGAGCAGAAACATCCCCAGCATGAAGCCGAAATCGCCAATGCGGTTGACGATGAACGCTTTCTTGCCCGCGTCGGCGGCCGATTTCCGCAAGAAATAGAAACCAATGAGCAAGTAGCTGCAGAGGCCAACGCCTTCCCACCCCACGAAAAGGAGCGAATAGTTCGCGGCCATCACCAGAATGAGCATGAAGAACATGAACAAATTCAGGTAGGAGAAGAAGCGGTAGTAGCCGCCCTCGTGCGCCATATAGCCGGTCGAATAAATGTGAATGAGGAACCCGACCCCGGTGACCACCATCAGCATGACGACGGTGAGCTGATCGATTTGCAAAGCAAAATCCGCACGAAAGTTTCCGGCGGCGATCCACGTGAAATAACTTTGCACCCAGGGAGTATGGTCCGGCGAAAGCTGCAGGAATTCGCGCACCGCTTCGACCGCAACCAAAAACGACAGGCCCGTCGAGCCAAGCGCCACGCTGTTCACGATCTTCTTTGGCCACTTGCTCCCCAACAGGCCGTTAATGGCCGAGCCGAGCAGCGGCAGCAGCGGAATAATCCACAGACGATCGAGGATCAGATGATCGAGTAAGGGCATTAGAGTTTGAGCAAATCCACGCGCTCGACGTTCAAGGATTGCCGGTTGCGCGCCGTCAGAATGATGATCCCGAGTCCCACAGCCGCTTCCGCAGCCGCCACCACGATCACGAACAAAACAAAAACCTGCCCGTCCGATTGATGCCTGGCCTGGCTAAAGGCCACAAACGCTAGATTCACGGCGTTGAGCATCAGCTCAATCGACATGAAAATCGTAATCACGTTGCGCTTGAAGACAAACGCCGTGACGCCCAGCCCGAACAGGATCGCGCTCAGAATCAGGTAGTAGTTCGTCGGAACCATCTCAGCTCTTCTCCCGCTGCGCGAGCACGATCGCGCCCAGTATCGCCACGAGAATCAGGAACGAAGTCAGCTCAAACGGGTACACAAACTCTTTGAAGAGCATCGTGGAGATTTCCTTGGTGTTTGCCAGCGCGCCGGATTGCACACTTACTTGCGCGCCTTCGCTCGAACGCGCGACCACGACTGCCAGGAACCCCAACAGCGCCACGGCCAGCGGGATGCCCGCAATGCCGGCCAGTTTCGAGGCATTGGTGTGTTCTTCCGCGCCGGCATTCAGCAGCATGATCACGAAGACGAACAGCACCATAATCGCGCCGCCGTACACGATGATCTGCACCGCGGCCACGAACTCCGCGCCCATCAGCAGGTACAGCCCTGCCAGCGCCACCATCACCACGATCAGCGACAACGCGCTGTGAATCGGATGCTTCTGGAAGATAAGGCTCGCCGCACCCAGCACCGCCAGCGTCGCCAGCACGAAGAAAATCGCGAGCTGTGGCGTCACTTCACACCTCGCACCAGAATGACGAACGCGGTGATCACCACGTTGGCGATCGAGACCGGCAGCAACAGCTTCCAACCGAACGACATCAACTGGTCATAACGGAATCGCGGAAGCGTCCCTCGCATCCAGACATACACAAAAAGGAAGACCAATATTTTCGACAGCAGCCAGAAAGGCCCTTGAATAAACTCATTCAGCGGCGGAAAGACAATAAGTGCCGCGCCGATCGCCGTAATCGCCGTGCCAACGCCGGGGAGCACGAGCCGCCCAAAAATCGTTTCGTAGCGGATCCCGTCCCAAATCACCCACAGCCCGAACGGAATCAGAATCACCGACGGCAGATAGTGTGTAAACGTCCAGCTGGCAGGGAAGGGAGAGAGCCATCCGCCGAAAAACATAATCGTGCAGAGGCACGACACGGTGATCATGCTGGTGTATTCCGCGATGAAGAACATCGCGAACTTGAAGCTCGCGTACTCGGTGTGAAAACCCGCGACGAGTTCCGATTCAGCCTCGGGGAGGTCAAACGGCACGCGGTTGGTTTCCGCCACGGCAGCTACGAAAAAGCAGAAAAATCCCAAAATCTGCGGCCACACGTTCCAGCCAAGAATGCCCAACTCGGGGTGGTGAGCCTGCGCGCCAATAATGTCGCGCAAATTAAAGCTCCCCGCCATCAGCAACACGCCTACGACGGACATCGTCAGCGCAAGTTCGTAGCTCACCATCTGCGCCGAGCTACGCAAACCGCCGAGCAGCGGATACTTGCTGTTGGAAGACCATCCGGCCAGCGCCACGCCGTAAACGCTCAGCGCCGTAATCGCAAACAGCGCCAGAATGCCGATGTTCAGGTTCGCAATCCCGAGGTAAACCTTCTGGCCCCAGATCGTCCAGGGCAGCGGATCGGGCCCGAAGGGAATAATCGCGAGGGATGTCAATGCGAGCGCCAGTGTCATAAGCGGCGCAAGAAAATAAGTGACCTTGTCCACTCCCGCGGGCGTCGGATCTTCCTTCAAAAGAAATTTCGCTCCATCGGCCAGCGGCTGCAGCAATCCATGCGGCCCCACGCGATGCGGACCCCAGCGCGATTGCATGTGCGCCACAACTTTGCGCTCAAACCATGTCAGATAGGCGTTGACCGTCAGTACAATGAAAAGCAAAAGCGCAATTTTTATGAGGTCGATGATTATCGTGGCGTTCGCAACTAGGAAAGCGTTCACGGCTAGGCTTCTGCCTCCGGAAGAGATTCCATCATCGTGCAGAAGCGGCCAAGCGTGCCGCTGGTGAATAGCGTGTCGTTCGCCGAGCGAATGAGACCGACCGGAACGTCGTAAGGCGCATGGCCGTTCTTCGCGGCTTGAACGTGCGTAAGTTCCGCTCCACCCGTCAACAGTCCGGCGGGCTGCACGTCATAGCCCGGAACTGCTTTGCGAATTTCCTCAAATACGGCAGCAGACGTTTTGTAATGGAACGCTTTACCCAGCCCCGTCTTTTCAAGCTGATGCGTCAAAATGCGCAATAGATCGAAGTCCGTTCGCGGCCCCATCACTTCGGCTGCCTTGTGCAGAAGCTGAATTTCGCCGGCGGTGTTCGTGACGCTCCCCTCTTTTTCATAAGCCGACGCGGCCGGGAATACGATGTCCGCAAGCTTCGCCGTCTCCGTTAAGAACATCTCGTGAACGATCAGCAGTTCCAGCTTGCCCCGCCCGAAGCCCAGCGTGCCGAAATGCGCCAGTGGATTCGAGCCCATAACATACAGCGCCTTGAGCTTGCCATTCTGCGCCGCGTCCACCATTGCAGGAGCGGTCAGCCCCGGCTTGGACGGAATCACACCGCCCCAAAGCCTTTCTAATCCTTCGCGCGCCGCGGAATCATCCACGTGCGCGTACCCCGGCAAGCGGTCCGGCAAAATCCCCATGTCGGCGGCCCCGCGCGAATTCGCATAGTCGCCCAGCGCCATGTAGCGAACCTTGCCTTGCAATTTCGAGCCGAAGGCTAACAGTTGCGCGAAGGCAGCGCCGCTCATTTCCGCGCCAAATACAATCGCGACTTCCGCCTCTGCTTCCAGCGCCGCTTTCAGTTGGACGAGCTGCTCGACAAGTTTCGTCGGCAGTTGGCCTTCTTCGTGAGCCATCCAGCGGATGGCGCCGGCTTCCTGTCCCGGGGCTACCTTCACGAATTGCGTGGCCTTGCGCTGCAGCTTGATGTCGCGCGCATTTAAAATGAAGAGTTTCGCACCGTGCAGCCGGATGCCTTTGCGGATCTGCCACGCAACCAGGGGATTCTGGTTTGTGGGATCGTTTCCCACCAGCAACACGGCTTTTGTCTCGGCAAGTTGCTGCATCGTCAGCACTGAATCGCCCGCGCGATCGCCAAGAGCGGTGATAAGCCCCGTATAATCCGCTGTCCGATGGTGATCGACATTGTTTGTGCCAAACGTGGCGCGCGCCAGCCGTTGGAACAAATAATTTTCCTCGTTGGAAGTGTGATTCGATCCGATAAATCCAATCGAATCCTTGCCGCCCGCATCGTAAATCTGCTTTAGCCGGGTCGCCGCGGCCTGCGCGGCTTCTTCCCACGAAACGGGAACCAGCTTGTCGCCCTGACGCACCAGCGGCTGGCGGATCCGCTCGGGATGTTTCGTAAAATCAAATCCAAAACGGCCCTTGATGCACAGAAAATCCTCGTTGATCCCGGAGAGGTCGCGATTATTCGCGCGCATGATCTCGTGGTTCCGCACGCTCAATGTCGTCTTGCACCCGTTCGAGCAATGCGTGCACACCGTCGAAACGTAGGTCATCTCCCACGGCCGCGTTTTATACCGGTACGTCCCGCTGGTCAGCGCTCCCACGGGGCAGATGTCGATGCACATCCCGCACTCTTCGCACTCCAGATGATCCTCGCGGTTCGGAATGATGATGCTGTTCGCTCCGCGCATGCCCACGCCCAGGGCCTTCACGTCCATCCCTTCATCGCAAACGCGCACGCACCGGAAGCACAGAATGCACCGCGGCGCGTCGTAATAGACCAAATCCGACCATTTCTCTTCCGGCCGGTGAATTTTTTCTTCGACGAACCGGCTCGTATCCGCCCCGTAACGGAACACCATGTCCTGCAGCTCGCACTCGCCGCCTTTATCGCACACCGGGCAGTCCAGCGGATGGTTCGTCAACAAAAACTCGAGCATCGCTTTTCGCGCGCCGCGGACCTGATCCGTGTTCGTGCGAACCACCATGCCTTCTGTCGCTACCAGCGTGCAGGCTGTCTGCAGTTTTGGCATTTTCTCGACTTCCACAAGGCACATCCGGCAAGCGGCCTGCAAGGAAAGCTGCGGGTAGTAGCAGAACGAGGGGACTTCCGTTCCAATGCGCCGCGTCGCTTCGATCACCAGCGTGCCCGACGGTACTTGCACATCGCGGTCGTTAATCTTCAGTGTGACTAGCTTCGTTTCTGCCATGGAGTCCTAACGCGAGCCTAATAATGCTTCCGTGGATTCGTATGCACATCGCCCGTGCAGATGATCTTCAAATTCGTTTCGCCACTTCTGCACAATGCTGATCGTGGGCAGCGCCGCAGCGTCGCCCAGCGGACAGAACGTTCGCCCCAGCATATTTTTTGCCAGCTCGCCCGTGATATCAATATCTTCCGGCCGCCCGTACCCTGCATGAAAGCGGTCCAGCATTTTTTTCAGCCAGGAAGTGCCTTCCCGGCACGGAATGCACCAGCCACACGATTCGTGCGCGTAAAAATGCATGATCCGCCGCGCCATATCCACCATGCACGTGGTTTCATCCATGACCACCATCCCGCCGGAGCCGAGCATGGAGCCCGCTTTGGCGACGGAGTCGTAATCCATCGCGATATCGATTTCGTCGGCGCTCAATAAAGGGCACGAACTTCCGCCCGGAATCACCGCCTTCAGTTTCTTGCCGCCTGGAATTCCCCCAGCCATTTCGTAGATGAACTTCTTCATGTTCATCCCAAGCGGAATTTCGTAAATTCCCGGCTTCGCGATGTGGCCTGCGACGCACAGCAGCCGGGTCCCGCCATTTTTTGGAGTTCCGCGTTTGGCGTAGGCCTCGCCGCCTTCCAGAATGATGGCCGGCACGGAACTCAGCGTCTCCACGTTGTTAATGATCGTCGGGCACCCGTACAGCCCTACTACGGCGGGGAAGGGCGGCTTGATGCGCGGATATCCCCGCTTGCCCTCGAGCGATTCCATCAGCGCCGATTCTTCGCCGCATTCGTAAGCGCCCGCGCCCGTATGCGTAATCAAATCGAAATCGAAGCCGGAGCCGAGAATGTCCTTCCCCAGATAACCGTTCGCGTATGCTTCATCCACGGCGGTCTGCACGATATCCAGCACATACCGGTACTCACCCCGGATATAAATGAATCCCTGGTGCGCTCCAAATGCGCGCCCCGCAATGATCATTCCTTCGATCATCTGATGCGGATCCATTTCCATTAGCGGCCGGTCTTTGCAAGTTCCGGGCTCCGATTCGTCGGCATTGCAAATGAGGTATTTCGGTTTTGGCGAATCCTTGGGCACGAAGGACCACTTCATGCCAGTGGGAAAACCCGCCCCGCCGCGCCCGCGCAAGCTAGATTTCTTCACTTCGTCGATGATCGTTTCCGGCGTCATCTCTTTCAGCGCTTTTTCTAGCGCTTTATACCCGTCATGCTCCAGGTAAACGTCGATCTTGCGGGAATCCTTGATGCCCCAGCGTTTGCTGATGAGCGGCGTTTCGCCCGGCTCGCGCGGGTGCAAAGCGCCCGCCGTAACTGGTTCCGGCGGAGGCACTTTCCCGGCGTCCAGTTGCTCGATAATCCTGTCAAACTTCAGCGCCGTGAGATTTTCGTGGAAGTCGTAATTGACTTGCATAGCCGGCGCGCCTGTGCATGCTCCGATGCACTCGACTTCCTCGAGCGAGAACACGCCATCCTCGGTCACTTCCTTGTGGCCGATCTCCAGCCTCTTCTTGGCCCGGTCCAGTATCTCGTTGCCGCCCTTCAACATGCAGGCCACATTCGTGCACACCTGCACGTGATATTTCCCCATCGGTTTCCGGTGCAGCATCGAGTAATATGCAAGCGTTTCCTCGACCTGCACATTGTTCAAATCCAGCCGTCGCGCGATTTCCGCGATCATCTCGTCGCTGACGCACCCGTAGGCGTCCTGCGCGTACATCAGCATGGGAATGAGCGCGCTGCGCTTGAAGGGATATGCGTTTTGCAGCTTTTCAAATCGCGCGGCAAGTTGTGGCGTTAATTCCATGCTCTTAGCGGTCGACCTCTCCCAGAACAATATCAATCGTTCCGATGCACGCGACGACGTCGGAAATAAGCTGCCCGACGACCAGCTTCGGCAAAGCCTGCAAATTGATGTACGACGGCGAACGGAAGTGCACGCGCAATGGTTTCGGCGAGCCGTCGCTGGCCACAAAGCATCCCAGTTCACCGCGAGGAGATTCCACTGCCGCAAAGGCTTCGCCCGGCGCCGGCGAAAATCCTTCCGTGAAAATCTTGAAGTGGTAGATGAGCGCTTCCATTTCTGTCTTCATCTTTTCGCGCTGTGGTGGAATAATTCCCGGCGCTTCCGCTTTGACTGCGCCGTAGTCCGTGATTTTGGCCATCGCTTGGCGGACAATCTTCAAGCTTTCTCTCATCTCCAGCACGCGCACCAGGTAGCGCGCGAAACAATCCGACTCCGTGCGCGTCGGAACGTCAAATTCAAATTCGTCATAGCTCGAATACGGAAAAACCTTGCGGTTATCGTAGGCCACTCCCGCCGCGCGCAGCGTCGGGCCGGTCATGCTGAGTGCAATCGCATCTTCCGCCGAGATATAGCCCACACCCTGCAAGCGTCCCATCCAGATGCGGTTGCCCGTAAGCAGCGATTCGTATTCGTCGATGCGGCTCGGCATCATTTTCAGAAAGCGGTCGACTGCCGCCCGCCAGCCTGCGGGAGGTTCCAGCGCAATCCCGCCGATGCGGATATAACTCGTCATCATCCGCTGCCCGGCAAACATCTCAAAAATCTTCAGGATCTCTTCCCGTTCACGGAAGCAATAAAGAAAAACGGACATTGCCCCCATGTCGATGGCGTGCGTTCCCAGCCAAACCAGGTGCGAGGAAACGCGCTGCAATTCCACAAGCATCACGCGGATATATTGGGCCCGCTTAGGCACTTCGAGCCCCAACAATTTCTCCACCGCCAGGCAATAAGCCAGGTTGTTGCCGAGCGGATTCAGATAGTCCATCCGGTCAGTCAGCGTGATGGCCTGCGAATACGTCTTGTCCTCGCAGCTTTTCTCGATCCCCGTGTGCAAATAGCCCAGATCAGGCACGGCTCTTACGACAGTCTCGCCATCCAGCTCCAGCAGCACGCGCAGCACGCCGTGCGTCGATGGGTGCTGCGGACCCATATTCAGCACCATCGTTTTGGTTGCGCCGGTAGCTGTCTCGACCGTGGTCATACGGAGCTCTTTCGGAAGCCTGGAACCATGGGCACGTCCCGGTATCCCTCCACGGGAAAGTCCTTTCGCAGCGGGTGTCCTTCCCAATCCTCAGGAAGCAGAATCCGCCGCAAATCCGGGTGGCCCGTAAATCGAATCCCGAACAAATCAAAAATCTCGCGTTCGAGCCAATTCGCTCCTGGCCACACAGGCACCAGTGTGTCCACAACAGCGTCCGATCCAGCCAGTCTGACCTGCAGGCGGAGTCTGTCGCGCCGCGGAATCGAAACAAGGTGGTAGTTCAGTTCAAAGCGTGGTTCATGCGGAAATCTATCCACGCAAGTGGCATCGGTCAGCAGATTAAATTGAAGGTCGGCATGCTCCCGGCAATGCTCCGCAACGGTCCGCAAAATCTTGCGGGGCAGCACGATCGTTGTCTCGCCGCGGAATTCAATCACTTCTTCAATTGCGTTGGGGTTCCACGCACGCAGGTGCTCGACGACAACATTAGCGCTTTGGCTGGTATTCTCTGTCACCGTTTCGAATCCCTCAGACGCAGGCTAGTACTTGTGCCAGTCGAGCGCGCCTTTTTTCCACAAATAGAAGTAACCGACTAAAAGTATGGCGATGTATATCATCATTTCCCCGAAGCCGTACAATCCGATGCTCGGAGACATCTTGATGAAATCCCGGTAGATGTAGGCCCACGGGTACAAGAAAATCGCTTCCACATCGAAAAGAATGAAGACCATCGCCACCAGATAAAATCTCACGGAAATTGGGGCTCGCGCGTCTCCCGTCGGCTCCATACCGCATTCGTATGGCAATTGTTTGGCGCGGCTTGGCCGCCGCCAGCCCACCAGCACCGATGCAGCCGTCAGCGCCCCGGCGAGCGCCGTGGCTATCAGCAGGTGTAAAAGAAGCGGAGTGTATGCTTGTAAGCCTGAATCGGTCATGGGCGAAGCGCTATAATATCCATTCACAAGCCAGTCGGTCAAATGGCACGGAAAAAAACCTGGGGCGCGTCCGGGTGGATTTTTCGGCGCGCGCGCCGCGGGGGAAGTGGATCATTATTATATGCTCTTTGGGCATAACACGGACGTGAAAGTCGGCGACACCGTTTATCATCTCCAGACGGAAGACCGCGGCACCGCCAACGCCCTAATCGACACTACCGTCTATTGCCGCGGCCGCGTCGTTCATCGCCGCACGAATAATTATTTTGATTTGCTCCCGCTCGATCCCGCGCGCGAAGAATCGCTCAAAAAACGCATCGTCGAGCAGCATCGTGCCGTGTCCGAGGAGATTCGGAGCGGCATTCTGCATCTCGCGCCTCCGCCCGCTCCAGTCTCGACTGCATCCGCGGCTCCCGCGCTCGTTTTAGAGCTGATCAACGCCAAAACCTGGCTAGCCGGCAAACGCGCCAATTTGCATATTGCCGTCCGTCATCAGCAAAATGGAACTGGCGTAGCTCGCGCACTTGTGACTGCTCGTATCGATGGCGCCGCAAGGGTTACGGAATTTTCGGCGGAAACCGGCCCCGAAGGCCAGGCGCGCATTGAATTCGATATGCCGCCACTTGCCGGCGCCGAAGCCGCACTTGTCGTGGAAGCCACGCAGGCGGATTCAAAGGGCAAGCTGAAATTCCAGTTACGCGCAAGACCGCGAGTTCCGGTTGTCTAGGCGCAGCCTGAGGGCCAGCGATTGGAGCGCTTGAAGAAATGAATGCCGCAATCTCAATCGTCGTAAATGGGGAAAAGCGCGAATCAAAACCCGGCGCCATGGTCGTCGATCTGCTTCATGAACTAGGCCTGCACGCCGGCCGCGTAGCCATCGAACGAAACCTCGAAATTCTTCCTCGCCCCGCCTGGGCTCAAACCCCCGTCGAATCCGGCGACCGCTACGAAATCGTCCAATTCGTCGGCGGCGGCTAGAGCCGGGCCGCCCTTACTTCTTCTTCGGCGCCAGATATCTCTTCCACGGTTGCCAGTAATACTTCGGCCAGCCTTTGCGCACGCCATTCTGGTCGTGCATCGGCACGCCGAAGTGAACGAGGTCCACCAAGCCGCCGCCCGCCCTCTTTTCAAACCTCAAAATCAGAATCGAAAGTTCATTCTTCTTCCAAAATTTGGCGCGCCACGTCTGAACAATCTGCCTGCCCGGCACAATCATCAGGTTCCTTCCGCCGATCATCCCGCCGTGGGCCCGCCACGCTCCCCCTGCTTTGCGGCTGAGCTTTGCTGGCGCGCCAGTCACCGCTGAATGCTTCCCGGAATCCATGTACATCTCGAAAAGTACTTTCGGCGAAGCCGAAAACTTCACGCGTTGTAAAATCGTCGGAGTCATTGGATCCCTCCTTGCCGTTCGCCGGTCGCTTAGAGTCCTTCCAGCAGATGCCCCATTTTGCTCTTCTTCGTTTGCAAATACGCGCGCGAAGTCTTCGAAATGCGGGGCTGGCACGGCACTCGCTGCACTACTCGGATTCCAGCAACCTCCAGTTGACGCACCTTCTCCGGATTATTCGAGAGAAGCCGAATTTTCCTTGCGCCAAGTTTCTTCAATATTTGCGCCGAAAAATCGTAATCTCTCGCATCCGCGGCAAATCCCAGCGTCTCGTTCGCCTCGACTGTATCCATCCCTCCATCTTGCAATTGGTACGCGCGCAACTTGTTCATCAACCCGATCCCGCGCCCCTCTTGCGGCAAGTAGAGCAAAATGCCGCTACCAGCTTGCCCGATTTTCTTCAGCGAAAGCTCCAGTTGTGCCCGGCAATCGCACCGCAGCGAAGCCAGCACATCTCCCGTCAGGCATTGCGAGTGCACGCGCACGAGCGGCGCCGTCTTTCTGTTCAATTTCCCCCGAACCAATGCAATCGCTTCATCCAGCGGCCCTCGCCCCTTGAATCCATAAATCCTGAACCGCCCATACCGCGTAGGTAGCGCTGCCTCCGCTACGAGCCTCACTCCGGAGTCCTCGCTCATCTTCCGCCTTCGCGAATTCGTTTTTGTTTGCATAAGAAACAAGCAGTATAACAGGAGCGCCACACCACGCTTTACATCCCGCCTGCGTTTGGCTAGCGTTAACGAAGTAGCCCGCGCAAATCGCCATGGACACCGCATCCGTAGTTCGCGACCTCCTCTTCACCTTGCTCCTCAAAGTGGGTGTAGCCGCTTCCATCGCCGCACTTTTGGCTCGCTGGAACGCTTTCCGCCGCGTCCTCTTTACGGAAGAGCGCGATCCCGACCAAAAGTTGAAGCTCATGCTGTTTATGACGCCCCCGCTCATCATCGGCGTCACGCTTCGCCTCGTAAATACGCAATACCGATTCGCCGACCTCTCCCTCGAAGGCGCGTTTCTCATGGGTTTGCTCGGCGGCCGCGTCGTCGGGCCGATTGGCGGCGCGATCATCACAATTCCCGCCCTTATCTCTCACGAGTGGCTGGCCATGCCCGCCGCCTCAACCGCCGGCCTTCTCGGCGGCTTGATTCGCCAAGCCATCCCCAACAAAGAAGATCTTTGGAATTTCGGTCCGTTCACTTTTCTCAACATCCCCAAAGCCGCCGTGCGCCTCCTCAAAAAAGCGCAACTGTCTTGGGAAATGGCCCCGCTCGGTGTCTGCGTCCTTCTCGAACTTGGCCGCGTCGCTCTCGTGCAGGCCACCAAGCCCAAATGGCTCTTCGCGATTCATCCGCAGTGGGACTGGTGGCTCGTCTTAACCGTGATTGCCACGCTCATGTCCGTGGCCGCCCCTCTCAAGATCTGGAACAACACCCGTATCGAAATGAATCTCGAGCGCCATCAGCAACTTCTCTTGAAAGCCCGCATGGACGCGCTCTCCCGCCAAATCAACCCGCACTTTCTTTTCAACACTCTCAACACTGTCTCCGCGCTCATCCGCTTCGATCCCGATAACGCCCGCGGCGTCGTCCTCAAGCTGAGCAACATCCTTCGCCGCCTTCTCCGCAAGCACGAAACCTTCGTCCCGCTCCGCGAGGAGATCCAGTTCATCGACGACTACTTGGACATCGAAGTCGCCCGCTTCGGCCGCGACAATCTGGACATTATTAAGGAAATCGACGAAGAAACTCTCGAAGCCTTCGTTCCCAGCATGTTGCTCCAGCCCATTGTCGAAAATTGCCTCAAGCACGGTCTCGCTCCAAAACTCGAGGGCGGGAAAATCCAGCTTCGCACCACCAATCGCGAAGGCCGCCTTCACATCGAAATCGAAGACAACGGCGTCGGCATCTCCGAAGAAAAAATGCCCCACGTCTACGTCGAAGGCATTGGCCTCAGCAACGTCCGCGAGCGCCTCCGCGTCCTCTACGGCGCCGATTTCCATCTCCAGATCGAAAGCCGCTCCGGTCAGGGCACCCTCATCAAAATCGACATCCCCGAGCTCGTCTCCACCATGCAACCCGTCGGCTGACCGCTATTTCGATTTCTCGGTTATAATCGCTCTGTCCGCGCGCCCGTAGCTCAGCTGGATAGAGCATCTGGCTTCGAACCAGAGGGTCGGGAGTTCGAGTCTCTCCGGGCGCGCCACTTTTTTGTAGTTTGATTTCAATAACTTCAGTCCACGCCCTTTTTCCATTTCGAACTCTGATCGGACTCTCGGTCCGAATGTGCGCTCAATTTTTTACTTGTCCGGTAACCGCTGCCAGGCACTACCCAGAGTCTTTAGCAGGTGAGTTTGCCGATTTGCTGCTAGCGCGATGCTGCGAGCAGCGATAACAACAGAACGCCCAAGGTCTCGACCGCCATCAGAATCAGGAGGATAGAGGAAGTTGAAATTAGCAGATTTGCCGGAGGCTTTTCGTTGGATTCCGGCCACTGGTGACCACAGGAATCGCATTCCCAAAGACTACGATGAAGCCGCAGAGGCTCACCAAGGAGGGCACGGGTGTAGTCCACTGGTTTATTCAATCCCTGAAAAGAGATTTCGAGTGACCGGCACTTTGGGCAGCGGGGCTGCTGATACTCCCCCACTCCTTCTACGTCGAACTTCTCTGGAACACCTTGACCTAACAAACTCAAAGCTGTATCAGCATCCGCATTTCTGACGCACAGTTTTATGCGGCCAAGAAAATTGGACCAAAACCAATCCATCCGAATTGTGTTCTCATCTGCGAGATAGCATTCGATGCCCGCCGAGTCCAGGAGGCTGCCGAACAGGAAGGCGTCAGGCAGGTCTCGAAACCGGCGGAGGACTATAAACCGCTGATTCTCGTATTGGAAGTCAGAGGTCGCCATTGCGAGCCAAATGTATATGAGGGGGAGCCCCTATCAAAGCAAAACACCTTAGAGTCGCACCATACGGTTATTAGCCTGTGCTCTCCAACTTGTCCGGTTACGGCGTTTACCGGGATCTTGGCATAAGTTCCGCATTGCCGACCACTCGCGAACCGACACAGTTGCATGGGCCTTCAGGGCACTCGGTCTAGGATCCTACGCCACTGGTTCTCGAATGGCTCCACATCCGGAATAACAAGCGCCGTATGAAAGGAATCCGGTTTTCGTGGACGGATGAAGTTATGCGTAGAAAGATAGTCCGTATGGTGTTGGACCACAAGATTTTGTAGCTCTTTCCATTCGAGAATGAAAAAGCGATCTTGCCCTGCCTCATTGAGGAGAACGAGTACACAAATTAGGTCCGGAAAGGGCTCCTGTTGCGGCACCCCGAGAATTTGATGCTTGCCGTCGTCATCCATGTGAACGTCCAAAAACTTCCGAACGTCAAACTGCCACGCGTGGCCATTGATTGCCTTTACCTGAACCGCCACATGTCCGCCACTCTGACCAGACGCGATGATGTCGTAATGAGGGACGTTACCGGCAAACGGTGTTGCAAGCAGGCCACGACGGCACAACTCCGCCGCTACTAGGAATTCGCCGACCGCGCCCGTCAGTTTGGTAGCTCGACCTGTCGCCATGCTTGAATATCAGCACACCGTGCACAGTATACGTGCGGAATGGCGCTTGGCGGTAACTTGGGTACTGATCCGCACTTTTCCGATTACCGCGTTTACCGGGCATGTGGCTAGGCTGGAGTCGCTTTCTTCTTGAAAGGCTCACGATACCCACATCAGAATTTCTTTCACCACCCTCCAGCTTGCGCCGACTTTTTCCATTACTACGTAAGTGCCCGTTCCGCATTTTCCCCCGCAGCCGTTGGTTGAATAAAACATGGCCTGTTTCCCGTCAGCACTGAAACCTATGCGGGACAACGTGAGAAACCCTTGAGAGTCCGGATATTTCTTGTAATAGTCTGTCCACCAACCATGGTTCTCGAAAATCGCGTCAAACTCTGCCTTGTCCACAAGCTCATACGGAAGTCCCAACTGAAACAACGGACGCAATGGCGCAGGATGCGTGTTCGCATCGCGAAACGAATTAAGCGTTGACGTTTGGAGCCTAGGGCTCTGCTTGCGCAAGTACCGGCTGATCTTTCCCCAAGGGATAGCCTTGCCGTTCTCATCCTCAATGAGGTCGTCGTCTTGGTCGGATTGAGTTTTGTTGGCGATCACAATCGTGGACACCTGCCTGCCGACTCGATCGTGCCCCTTGTTGCCCGAGAACGTATCTGTGATGTAGACCGCCAGCACTTGGTATTCAGTTTCTGTGACATTTGCGGTGCGCTCCGTGGGGCTCTGTGCTCGGCCCGACAGAGAGACCCATACCGCAACAAGCAGCACAATCGCCATGAGCAGGGGTTGTTTCATACTTCCACTATACTTCGTTGAGTGACGAACAGCCCTCCCGACGGAGTAGTGCCTGATTTGTCGGCTTACCGGTAACTTGGGTCCCAGTACCTGACTTTACCGGTTGAGCTGGCACGCCTTACCGGACAAGTCCCCGCAACCCCAGAAGAAGCTACACCGGGAGTCCTGCCAAGAAATAGATTTGCGACAAATTTGACACAAACTCTCGGAGAAACGTTCTAAAATCGTCGCCTCGGGCGCGCCATTTTCCTTTCTGTTTTTTTTTGCACGACCTCCGCCCTTACGCTCCTTGTGTTTCGAACTTGTCTGCTTGCCGGCGATCCAGCTTATAAAGGAGCGCGTCGAACACGGCTAGCTCGGAGTAACAGCTGGAGCTGCTCGCGCACGTGAATTCCCCGATTTTTATTTATCACACAGTGGATTTGGATCATCTTACCCATGGCGGCCCCGGAGCGCCTTTGGGCCATGGCTGACAGTTGTCAACGGCTGGTTTACGTGTATCATCGGGGCACCGGTTCATTCCCAAATTCTGGACGCATAATAACCCGTGCCTCAAATTGGAATGCTTATCTGTTCTTGTCGGCGGGCGCCAAGACTGTCGTGGCTCTTACAGCTGGTAATGTTCGAGGAATGGCAGCAGTGGAGGTAGCAATGAGATCGCTATCGTGGAGAGTGTCAATCGGATTTCTACTGTTGTTGTTCAGCGCTTCGACAGTTCCGAGCTTTGCTCAACAGGCGGCGGATAGTACGAGTGTGGTGCAGGTTGTGGGGCTAAGTGGCGTTAAGGAACATGCCAAGGGAACGCTCACGGTCGAAAACGGGAATCTGCAATTTGTCCATTCCAAAACCAAGGCTGTCGTGGCTACTTCTGCCATCGAGGACGTGGTTACGGGGAATGACAGCCAACGCATGATTCACGGGTTCGTCGGCACGCTCACGATGTTTGCTCCGTATGGGAGCGGGAGATTCCTGAGCTTGTTCCGGTCGAAGCTCGATACGCTGACTATCCAATACCGTGACGTGGACGGCGGTTTGCACGGCGCCATTTTCACGATGCCGATCGGAAAAGCTGACCCGCTGAAAGAACTGCTGGTGGCACAGGGAGCGCACACGAGCATTCCCGGGCAGGCTACTGCAAGCGGTTCTAATCCGAAGCCGGATCCGGCGAAGGGGCAGAAGCCATGAAACGATCTGTCAAAGTCTTCGGTGCGTGCCTACTGCTGTTGAGTATTTCTCTCATGCTTCCAAAATGGCGCACCCAGGCGGCGCCGCCAGTCGTTAGCAAAGCCTCTGCCATTCAGGTTCTGATGATTCAGTCGGACGAAATAAAACTTCCCGCGGAATTCCAGATTTCGCTTTATGAGAATTTGATCCAGCAGCTCCAGAAAAAGGGCGGATTCCAACACGTGTATCGCGACGGTGACAAAAATGCCGCCGGCGCGGCGGATCTAGTCGTGCTTCACAGCACGGTCCGTGGATTCAAGCAGGGCAGCGAAATGGCGCGTCAGGTGACGACGGTGGCGGGCAAGACATCCATTAATGTCCACTGCCAGTTCACCGACAAGGATGGAAAGTCTCTTCTCGAAAGTGATTTGAGTGGCAAGGTCATGTTCTTCGGCGGCAATCTTAGGGCAACTCTCGACTTTGCGAAAAAAGCCGCGAAGCTTGCTCACGACAATTTCGTGGCGAAACCTGCATTTTGACCCAGAGGGAAATCGCGCGCGAGACTCGCCGGGTGCTTATTCCTGGTAGTCCAAAAATCGGCTCCGGCACTTATAATGTGAATTGTGCGCTTCGTTCCACTAGTGCTCTCGATGATTTCCTCCGTCGCGGCTGTCGCGGGTCAGCACGGCGTGGGAGCAGCAGCAACTCCGCAAGCTCCGGGCACAGCGCACGCCAGGGCTGTCGTCGTTTACGTCAGCGATTTTGACCTCGACGTCATCCATGGCAAGCAGGCAACGACTGTCCCGTCCGAGTCCGCAACGCATCCGACCGGGGTGTCTGCTGCCTCGCAAAAAGAGGAGACTCTCGAGGAGCGGGCGAACGCCTTGGTGGACGGAATCTCCGAGGCTCTGGTAAAGGCTCTGGGGAAAGCCGGCTACAAGGTTCACCGCCTGCGGCCCGGAGAAACACGTCCCTCCGTGGGAATGCAGATTAGCGGTGTCTTTGCGGATTCAGATGAGCAGAACCGCATCCGGCGTCTGCTCGTCGGCGGCGCCGCGCTCACACCCAAGATGCTCCTGTTCGTTGGCGTCCAAAATTTGGCGCGGCCCGCGCAGCCCATCTACGCGCTCGCCGATCCCCCGAGCCCCGACGCTAGATTCGGCCCCGTAATCAGTGTGAGCGCCTACCCTCCCGTCTCCAGATTCGAACTGGACAGAAATCCCGCCCCGGAGGACCTCAAGAAAATCGCTGCGCAGGTCACGGAGAGCTTCAACGCATTGTTGACGGCGAATCCAGCTGCCACGAGCCCTTGATCGCATCGGTTCGTACTATGACTCAATCACCGATGTAGCAATGTAGGTCGAGGAAATTCTTGTTGACCTCGACGCTCCCTCCCCGCTTTTTTGTAAGTGTTGATTCTACAAGAGTTAGCCTACGGCTAAGCTGCCTGTAAGTTGCTTATTATCAACAGATACGAGTGTGCTTTGGAAGTGTTGATTCTAAAGGAGTTTGAAGTCTTCGCGGAGACGGTATTCTGGGCCAAAGCGGGTTATGTAGGGATCGCCGTTGGCGGTCTCGGGACGCGGTGGCGGGTTGGCTGGGAGTGAGGAATTGTTGGGCGCGGGCGGTTGGGGAGCGGTTTGAGCGGGCTGCGTTGAGGGATTGGGGAGAGGCATGGCGTTGGTCGGCTGGGCGGGATCGCAGAGAGGGCCTTCGCTGCGCTCAGGATGACAGACCGGTTGCGGCGGTTGCATCGAGGGTTGCGGTGTGGACGGGAGCGGTGAGGAGGCCGGAGATGGGGCTTGGGCTTGCGGCGGAGTTGGAGCAGGTTGCGGTGGGGGCTGCGGTGGCTCGGGTTGATCGCCGGCGGGTTTGGGGTCGGGTGGGAAGCGGTAGTCTTTGTTGGCGTGGACGGAATTGCGGATGGTTTTGCGCCAGCCGTCGGTGCCGAAGGCGTTGATGTACTCGTCCTGGGAGAGGTGGATGGCTTGGAGAAGAGTTTGGAGCATATAGGCGATGGTGCGGGCGGTGCGAGGTTTTATGTCGCCGCGTACGGCGGCAGGGATGAGGCGAGCCAGGGCGGTGGTGAGGTCGTTGGCGGAAACGTAGTGGGCGGAGAAGAAGTAGGCAAGATCCCGGGCGAGTTTATCGGCGGTGGCGGCGCGGGATTCTTTTTGGGAGTGATAGAAACAGAAATGGGGATGGGTGCTGATGCGGGGAGTGCGGCAACGGCGGCCATCGGCGAAAGTGAAACTGCAGAGAGACGGACGATTGTGCTTACGCGTGGCCGCAGAGCGGGTGTTTTCATTTGTGGCCGCAGAGCGGCTAGCTGAACTGAGAGAGGACATAGTTTTCTCCTAAGAGTTAGATTTGGGATTGCGGAAAACGACATCGAAAAGCAACGAACTAGAAGCGAGAAGCGAAGAGCAAGAAGCGAAAAGAAAAAGCAAAGAAAAAAAGCAAAAAGAAAGAGCACAGGCAGGAGTGCCTGTGCTACTAAAAGCAAAGCGCCGGCAAGATGCCGGCGCTACAAAGATGGGCCCAAAAACAGCAACGCCTCGCGGGTGCGAGGCGGAGTACTGAACGAAAATAGGATAGCAGAAAAGACGACATTGTCAAGAGGAAGAATTAACAGGCTGGTAGAAGCATGATTTCAGTTGGTGAGAGCTCTGGGTTGCCGTTGAACAGGAAGGCGGAGGCAATGACGGGAGAGAAAGTGTGCTTGCAATTTGGTGGGGATGGTGGGAAGTTACACGGCATGAACACACAACTGAACCGACGCAATTTCCTACGGGGAGCGAAAGCGGCAGGAACGAATTCGGTAGACGGCGGCGCCAGCGGACCGAGCCGACGGGAATTTTTGCTGGGGGCGCAGGCGCTGGTGATTGCGGGGATGCTGAATAAGGCGTATGCCGGTGTGCCCGCGGAGAAGGTGGCGGCGGACGAAGAGTTCTGGGGAAAGATACGCGGGGCGTATCAGCGCGATCCGGAGATTCTGAATTTCAATAACGGGGGAGTGGCGCCGGCGCCGGATTCGGTGCTGGAAGCAGAAATTGAGGCGATCCGCTACAGCAACCGCCTGCCGGCTTACCGGATGTGGCACGACCTGGAGCCGAAGATCGAGGACGTGCGGAAAAAGCTGGCGGGGATGTGGAAGACCGACCCGGAGTGCATCGCGATTACCAGAAATGCGAGCGAATCGCTGCAGATCGCGCAGTTTGGGATTGATCTAGCGCCGGGCGACGAAGTGCTGACGACCAGCCAGGACTATCCGCGGATGATCACAACGTGGCAACAACGGGAGCGGCGGGAAAAGATCGTGCTGAAGCAGTTGCATTTCGACGTGCCGGTGAAGGATCCGAAGTATCTCGTGAAGCTCTACGAGCAGGGAATTACGCCGAGGACGAAGGTGATTCACGTGTCGCACGTGATTTTCCTGACGGGGCAGATTTTTCCGATCAAGGAGATTTGCGCGCTGGCGCGGGAGCGGGGAATTATCAGCATCGTGGACGGGGCGCACGCGTTCGCGCACGTACCGTTCGAGTTTCCGGATGTGGATTGCGATTTCTACGGGACGAGCCTGCACAAGTGGCTTTCGGCGCCAATCGGGACGGGGATGTTGTATGTGAGGAAGGACCGGATCGAGAAGCATTGGGCGCTGATGGCGGCGCCGCCTTCGATGGACAAAAATATACGGAAATTCGAGGAGATTGGAACGCATCCGGCGGCGATGCACAATGCGATTTTGCAGGCACTGGAGTTTCACGAGCAGATTGGGGATGAGAGGAAGTTCGCGCGGCTGAGATATTTGAAGAACCGCTGGGCGGAGCGATTGAGCAAGGTTCCCGGAGCGAAAGTGCTCGTGGAACTGGATCCGGAGCAATCGGGAGCGTTTGGGACGATACATTTTGATTCGATCGAGCCGGGGAAGCTGAGCGAAGAGCTGCTGGCGAAGCACAAGATTTTTGTGGTGGGGATTTCAACGCCGAACTTTAAAGGGATTCGGGTGAGCTCGAATGTTTATACATCGGCGGCAGAGATCGATAGATTTTGCGAGGCGGTGGAGACGGTCGTAAGACAGACGTGAGGCGGCGAGTAAGCAGCCGTTAGGAGTTCGCGGCGAGAGAGTCGCGGATGGCGAAAAAGGCGGGCTTGGGGTTGAGATCGGCGTCGAAGGGGAGAGAACGCTGAGGAAGGCCGTCCTTGCGAGGACGGAAGTGCTGGAGCCAGGAATCGCGGTCGGAGAGGCACCAGGTCAAAACGGCTTTTAGGGATTTGTGGCGCAGGATGTTGGAGAGAAAGCTGCGGTAGAGCTCGGCGACGAGGCGGTCGCGTTCGGGGACATCGCCGGGCAAACCAGAGTCATCGACGTCCAGTTCGGTGACGTAGACTTGTAACTTCAATTTCGAGACTTCCCTCAAAAACTTGTTCAGGCCGTTCCAGGTGGGCATGCCCGCGACCGTTCTGAGATGGGATTGAACGCCGAGGGCGTGGATGGGTGTGCCTTTTTTCTTCATGCGATGGAGGAGAGCGAGGATGGCTTCCCGTTTTTTTTCCTGTTCGGGAGCGTCGGTTTCGATGTCGAAGTCGTTGTAGGTCAAAAGGGCGGCGGGGTCGGCTTGGTGCGCGGTGCGGTGGGCGAGGTCGATGTAGTCTTCGCCGATATTTTTCAGCCAGACGGAGTTGGTGAGGTCGTGAGGATTGCGATGTTCGGGGCGAATGGCTTCGTTGACGACATCCCAGGAGTGAATGCGGCCTTTGTAGCGGCCGGCGACGGTCTGGATGTGGGTGCGGAGGAGATCGGCGGCATTTTGCGGCGTGACGGCGGCATCGAGCCAAGCCGGATTGTGTTCGTGCCAGCAGAGATTGTGGCCGCGGGCGAGGAGGTGATTGGATTCGACGAAATCCATGAAATCGTCGGCTTGGGTGAAATCGAACCGGCTTTGCTCAGGCTGGGTGGCGGTCCATTTCATCTGATTCTCGGCGACGACGATGGAACATTGCTGGACGAGGAGTGAGGAGACGTCAGGGCGCTTGAGATTCGATACGGAAACGGCGGAGCCGAAGAGGAGTCTGCGGTGAGCGGCGAGTTCGCGGAGTTGGGGAATCTCGGAGGCACGCAGTGATGGAGGGAGAAGGGACGCTGCGAGAGCGTTGAGGGAGAGATGGGCGAAATGGCGACGATGCATGGAGTGGAGAGGATAGACGGTCTTTGGCGAAAAGTCATGGGGAAGTGGGAACGCGCTACCACTCGCAAGGCGCCGGAATTCTATGGTTACTAGTTCGGTGAAGTACTATGGAAATTAGCCCAATGCGGAAGGAAGCTTGAGAAGAGAGGAGCTAGGACGGAAACCGTGGCCCAAAAGCGTCGATTCTGGTTTTCCCGGACGTTTTTAATAATCGTCGGAAGCATTCTTGCGCTTCTGCTTTTGACCTACGGATGGGGCCTTCAGACGGTAATGAGTTGGAAGTATAGGCAGGAGGTCAAGCGTTCTCCGGTCCTTGCACTTACACCTCAGGCATTGCCCTCGATAAATCCAAATTCGAGTGAAGGTATGAAGCTATCTGATGCCGGCTACGAGTTTGAAGTGCCCTGGAATGATTTGGACACGCAGAAGACAAAATACGTTGGGAAGATTGCGATTTTCGCGTTTCGTTCGGGCAGAGTCGTCGAATTTTTTCCGCCTGGACCAAAGGACAAAGATCTACTAGCTACCCTGGAGGAGGATTTTCGAGACAAGGACGGAAATCTTAGGGCGCTCTTTGGGCCGGAGGCTATGAAGTCTAACTACGCACTTCAAAAGACAATGCTCGAAGTAACGCCTAGCAAAATGAAGCCATGGATGGGTCAGCGAGAGGCCGTTCGTACAAGCATGCTACTGTTGATTAAAGCTGTTTCATCGGTGGGGGGCGAAACGGGGCTGTTCAAGCTGGAGCAGAATGGCTGGCATGGATTCCAATTCGACGATCCGGCTAGGGGGCCGAAAAGGGTCACGCTCGAATTATATGATTCGCAGGATCGACACGCTGAGATCATTTTCTTTTCTTCGCAGAAGAGCCCCGAGTGCGGCTTTACCCAAGCAGACATCAACCGCGTTGTGGTCACGCTCAGACCTTCGGATCGGCCCGCGACGCAGACAGCAATTCCTCGCAAAAATATAATTGCAATTAAATGAAGAGGGAAGGGCAGGCCCTCCCCTGCAAGCATTCGTCCACGGGCACGGAACTACGCGCAAAACCTCGCTGCGCGTTCGTTCAAGCGCGGGCGGCGGAGGACTGCTCGAGGACGCGGCGGTAATAGGCTTCGTAGGCGGGGATGACGTCGTTGGCGCAGAATTTACGCCTGGCGTCGATGCGGGCGCGCTGGCCCATTTCGCGGCCACGGTCGGAACGGGACAGAATTTCGATGGCGTGAGCGGCGGCGGATTTGACGTCGCCGGGTTCGACGAGATAGCCATCGACGCCGTGCTCAACAACTTCGGGAACGCCCCCGACGTTTGTGGCGATGACCGGAACTTCGCAGGCCATGGCTTCGAGAGCGGCGAGGCCGAAAGATTCAAGCTGAGAAGGCATTAGAAAGAGATCGGCGACAGCGAGTTTTTCGTAAACACCGTTTTGTTTCCCTAGAAAAATCACATCTTTTTGGAGGCGTTTTTTGCGGACGAGATATTCCGCGGCGCCGCGATCCGGGCCGTCGCCAATGAGGACGAGTTTGGCGGGCATTTTGGCGCGGACGATGGCAAAAATCTCGACGGTGTCGGTGAGGCGTTTGACGGGACGGAAATTGGAGAGATGCATGAGGATGGGCTCGCCGTTGGGCGCCCACTGCGCGCGTAGCTCGGGCTGCGGGGTGCGGGTGTAGAGATCGCAGTTGACGAAGTTGGGAATGACTTCGATGGGGCGCTTGATGTCGAACTCTTTGAGAGTTTGGTTGAGGAGATATTGGGAGATGGCGGTGACGCCGTCGGACTGCTCGATAGAGAATTTGGTGATGGGGAGATAGCTGCGATTGCTGCCGACGAGAGTGATGTCGGTGCCGTGGAGCGTGGTAATGAAAGGGAGGCGGCGGGGCGCAGCCATGGAACGAGCCAGCATGGCGCTGACGGAGTGCGGGATGGCGTAATGGACGTGGAGGAGATCCAGCGATTCGGCTTCGAAGACTTCGACCATTTTGGTGGCGAGGGCAAGGGTGTAGGGAGGATGGTCGAAGAGAGGGTAGGAGGCGACTTCGACTTCGTGGAAGTGGATGTGCGGGTCGTTGAGATTCATGCGGATGGGGGGAGCATAGGAAATGAAATGGATGTCGTGGCCGCGAGCGGCAAGCTCTTGGCCAAGCTCGGTGGCGACGACGCCAGAGCCGCCGTAGGTGGGATAGCAGGTGATGCCGATTTTCATGAACGAGGTCTCCGCAGGCCTCAGTTGTTTCTCGCGGGCAGATAAGGCAGCATTCTACCGGCAAAGCGCGAGATTGCTGCAGATGCCTGGCGCGGCTTGGCACGGGACCTGCCGGGCCGGAGCGCAAAGGCACTTCATTAGACGCGGGAGGCGACAAAACCGTGACACGACTGGCGGGGAAGGTGGCGCTGATTACGGGAGGTGGGACGGGGATCGGCAGAGCGATCGCGGTGGCCTTTGCGCGAGAAGGGGCGAAGGTAGCGGTGGCGGGGCGGAGAAAGGAAAAGTTGAAAGAGACGGTGCGCGAGATCGAAAGGAGAGGCGGAACGGGGCTGACGATCGTCTGCGACGTGGCGAAGGCGAAGGATGCAGAGAAAGCGGTTAAGGAGACGGTGAAAAAATTCGGACGAATGAACGTGCTGGTGAATAATGCGGGAGTGCTGCACGCGTCGACGATTGAAGGGATTAGCGAGGAGGGGTGGGACCGGTTGATGACGATCAATTTGAAAGGGCCCTTTTTGATGTGCCGCGCGGCCCTGCCGGAATTTCGAAAGGCGGGCAGCGGTGCGATTGTGAATATCGGATCGGTGCTGGGGCTGGTGGCGATGAGGGACCGAGCGGCGTATTGCGCTTCGAAAGGCGGAGTGACGCTGCTGACGAAGGCGATGGCGCTGGATCATGCACACGAAAACGTGCGTTCGAATTGCATTTGCCCGTCGATAGTGGAGACGGAACTGGTGCAGGGATTATTTGCGGCATCGGAAGAGGGAAGAGCTTTGCGGAAGGCGAGGATTGGGCAGATACCGCTGGGAAGAATGGGGCGGCCGGAAGATGTGGCGGAGATGGCCGTGTTTTTGGCGTCGGATGAATCGAGCTGGCTGACAGGAGCGGCGATTCCGCTGGATGGCGGGCTTTCGGCGTACTGAGAGGAGCAGCGCAAGCACATGGCTTCGGAACTGTTCGACGACATGAAGAAATATGAAGAGGCTGTGAGGCGGCGCACGAGCGAAAGCGGCACGACGGGGCGGTTGGGGCTGACGCTGGAGAGCCTGGAAAAAGGGCGCGTGATTTTCAGCATGAGGGTGAAGCCAAGGCACAAGCAAATTCATGGAGTGGTGCATGGAGGCGTGCTGGCGACGGTGGCAGACACGGTGGCAGCGATTGCGGCGTACACCACGGTGCCGAAGGGAGCAGAGATCGCGACCATCGAAATGAAAATCAATTTTCTGGAGCCGGTGCCCGGTGGGCGAATCAAGGCAGAGGGACGCGTTCTGCGGACGGGACGCAATTTTGTTGTGACGGAATGCGAAATTTATTTGGAAAACGGTTCACTCGCCGCGAAGGCGCTGCTCACGTTTGGAGCGGCGCGAGGACACTCGATTAGCACAAGGTGATGTAAATAGGAAGCGGCCTGGAAACCAGGCGGGTCCTAATTTCGAGCTGCCTATTCTGGCTTCAGCGATTACAGGGAAACTCTCAGCAAATACGTGCCGTACCTTGTGCCTAAGGGATGTTGCTGCTTTCATTGCGCAAGTCGGAAAAGCGGGATCTGAGCTCGCGCACTGCAAAGCAGGACAATACCGAAAACTATTCTTCGCCACCGACAGAGGCTTCTTCGCCATCCTTGTGGACGTACTTGATGACGCGCTTGAAAATGAGCAAATTGGGGCTGCCGTGGCGGGTGAGCTTGATGCAATCCCGATCGTACCACTCGACCGTGCCGTGGAGCAGTTCGCCAGTGTCGAGAGCCACGACCATGGGCGTGTGGCTTTGCATTTGCTTGACCCAATAGAAGTTCTCGGCGTGGGTGGTTTCCGGCGGCGCGGGCTTTTTGCTTGGCACGGGCCCATTGCCGTTGTGAGGGATTCTTTGAGGGCCCTGTTCCTTGATATCGGGGAAACCCGGGCGAAACATTCTGCGGTTGACCATGACTTCTCCTTGCGGCTAACGGTGGGGTGGATTCAATTGGTGAGATGCACGCTTGAGCCGCCGGGTTACAGTTGATTTGAAAATTTTTGCTTGCGAGATGAAAGTGACGAAATGCGGTCGCTCGTCAAGATTTCGGGGCGAGAGAAGCAGCGAGTGCGTCAAGGCCGAGCTGGCGATTCAAATTGCGGCGGGCGCCTGCGTGAAGCTCGTCGAAACCGGCGATGGCGCGCATGACCCAGCGCGAATCGATGGATTTGGCAAGAGCATCGAGTTCTCTTGCCAATGGCACGTTACGAAGCGAAGGCTGCTTCACGCCGGATGTAATCTCGAGGAGATCGGTGAGGAGGCCGTAAAAGACGGCGATCTGGTCCTCGAAAGGAGAGTCGCGATCTTTGGCGAGGGCTGAGGTGTCCGCGAAAAGTTGGGCGAAACCCTGGCCGCGAGCGGCGCGTTCGAGGATGCGCAGGGCGTTGCGGCGGCGCTCAGCTGTTTTTTCGACGTTCATTTCCAGGGCGAGGCCGGGACTGCCTTCGGCAAGCTGCGCGGCCAGCTTTAGTTCGGCAGGCTTGCGGCCGGTTTTTTCTTTGAGAATGTTTTCGACTTCAGGATGCGAAAGCGGCGCGAAATGAAACTGCATACAGCGGGAAACAATGGTGGGAAGCAGGGAGTAAGGCGATGGCGCCGTCAGGATGAGAGTGGCCGAGCCGGGTGGCTCTTCGAGGATTTTCAGGAAGACGTTGGCAACGTCCCAGCGCATGGTTTCCGCGCCGTCCAAAATAAAAACGCGGCGGCGACCCATGGGCTGAAAATAGGCGGCGCGCTGAACGGCGCGGAGCTGGCCGATACGAAGCATGGGCCTGGCTACGGGACTTTTTAGACGGACGGGGTCGGGCACGAGCGCCCAGACGTCCGGATGTGATTGCAGGATGAGAGGAACTCGTTCGACGGTGGCGGCATCGGCGCTTTCACCGCGTTCGGCGAGGCCCTGCTCGATGAGTTTTTCTGGATCGGCGAGCAGAGTGATGCGCTTGCAGGTTTCACATGCCCCGCAAAAATCGTCTTTCAAACGCTCGCAATTGGCGGCTTGGGCGAACATGCGGGCGAGCGTGAACTTGCCAACGCCGCGGGGACCGCTGAAGAGGAGCGCGTGGGGAACGCGGTCGCTGCGCAGTCCTCCGCGAAGTGCGGCGACGATGCGTTGATTGCCTAGAAATTCGGAGAAGCCCACAGGTCAGAGGCCCTCCCTTGCGGCGGCTTGCACCAGAACCTGCAGGACTGCCGCGAGAATTTCCATGCTGATTTCTTTTTGAGGGCGCATGGCGCTGCGGGATTCGTCAAAACAAGGAATGGTGGCCCAGTTGGCGCGGCGCGAAAGTTGATCGTACATGGCGGCAGCCTCCTCGAGATGGCGGAGACTGGCCTCCTGCAAATCCTGCTTCACAGATGTGTAGCTGCGGGCGGACTTGCGGGCGATGAGATCCTGGGCTTGACGTGGGGGAACGCTGAGATAAAGAACGAGGGTTTCGCGCGGTAGCCGGTAAATGTTGTATTCGAGATGCTCGATCCAGGCTGTGAAAGAAGAGCGATCTTCGGGTGGGACGCGAGCCGTTTGATGCGCAAGATTGGAAGCGATATAGCGATCGGCGAGCACGATTTTGCCTTGGTTCAGCGCGCCTTCGAGATGGGGTTTGGCTTCGAAGCGATCGCCGGCGTAGAGCAGCGCGCTGAAATGGGGATCGACTGTTTCGAGAGGGCCGAAATCGCCGTTCAGGAATTGGCCGACCATTTTGCCGAACCAGGAATCGTATTGGGGAAAGCCGGTGGAATAAACGGCGTGGCCACCAGCGACAAGAGCCCTTTCGAGAAGGGCGACCTGGGTGCGCTTGCCGCTGCCGTCAATGCCTTCGATGGCGATGAGTTTTCCTGGCGGGTACATGTATGAAGGCCAGTCTAACCGCAGAGCTTCGGCGCTGCAACGCCGCGCATGCTAGGATTTGAAATTGAACATGGCGACGACATCGATTCGGGAGAGTCTGCAAAGGGTGCAAGAGCGGATAGCTGCGGCGGCAGAGCGAGCCGGACGCCGGCCCGAAAAGGTTACGTTGATCGGAGTATCGAAGACGCATCCAGCGGAGGCGATCCGCGAGGCTCACGAGGCAGGACTGCGGCATTTTGGAGAGAATCGCGTGCAGGAGTGGGAAGCGAAGCACATCGAGTTGGCGGATTTGAACGCGCGATGGCACTTAATCGGACACTTACAGAACAACAAGGCTGCGCGGGCTGCGAGGGTGTTTCACAGTGTGGATTCCGTGGATGATTTTGCGCTGGCGCAGCGGCTGGACAGGGCACGTGCGGAGTTGGGTCCGACAGAGAAACTGCGCGTGCTGATTGAAGTGCATATCGGGAAGGAAGAGACGAAAAGCGGCGCGGAGATAGAGGAGTTGCCGGAGCTGGCGGAAAGAATTGAAGAATTGCCGAAGCTGGAGCTTGCAGGACTGATGTGCATTCCGCCTTTTGCAGAAAATCCGAAAGAGGCGAGGCCGCATTTTAAGCGGCTGCGAGAATTGCGCGACAATTTGGCGAAACAAATGGGACGCGAGCTGCCGGTACTCTCGATGGGGATGTCGCATGATTTTGAAGTTGCGATCGAAGAGGGAGCGACGGAAGTACGAGTGGGCACGGCGTTGTTCGGAACACGAGTCGCGAAGTAGGAAATTGCGGGGAGCGTAATGCTGGATGCCCAAGACAGGGAAGGCGGAGTAACGTTTGAAGTGCGAGTGCAGCCAAGGGCAAGTAAAAACGAGGTGGCGGGCGAGATCGGCGGGGCGTTGAAGATCCGGGTGCAGGCGCCGGCCGTGGAAAACCGGGCGAACGAGGCGCTGGTGGAATTTCTGGCGGAACTTTTGAAAACGCCGAAGTCGGCTGTTAGAATTCTTGGCGGTGAACGAAGCCGCACAAAGCGAATTGAGATCCGCGGCGTTACCAAGCAGCAAATCCTGGGACTCCTGGCGCACGAAGCCTGAACCATCGCATTTCTGAAACTCGGCGAAAAGCGAGGACGTGTTCTGATCATGAGCTTTGACATCAAGGGAATACAGAACGATTTGCGCGCCGCGAAGCTGGATGGCTGGCTGTTCTACGATTTTCGAGGGCGCGACCCAATTGCGCAGGGGATCTTGAAGCTGCCGCCGGGGATGCGCACGCGGCGGTGGTATTACTTCGTTCCGGCCAAAGGAACGCCGCGCAAACTGGTACACAAGATTGAAGCGGGGTCGCTGGCGGCTTTGCCGGGCGAGACGCTGTACTACGCTGGACAATCGGAACTGAAAAAAAATCTCGGAAAACTTGTCGGGCGCGGGAAGAAGATCGCGATGCAGTATTCGCCGAAGAATGCGATCCCGTATGTGGCGATGGTGGACGCGGGGACAATCGAACTGGTAAGAAGCATCGGAGCGAAGGTCGTTAGTTCGGCGGACCTGGTGCAGAAGTATGAAGCTTGCTGGAGCGAGGCGCAGTTGGAATCGCATCTGGCGGCGGGCAAGGTGATTGACCGGGTGGTGCGTGAGGCGTTTGAGCTCGCAGCAAGAAATGTGCGAGAGAAAAAAGCATTTACTGAATACGATTTGCAACAATGGATAAGAGGGGAATTCGAGGCAGCGGGCATCGTCGCGGATCAGGGACCGGACATCGCCGTCGGGCCGCACGCGAGCGATCCGCATTACGGCCCGACTCCAGAGACGGCGTCGACGATTCGCGAAGGGGATTTGCTGCTGCTGGATGTGTGGGGAAAGACGAAGGCTGCGGGAAGCGTCTACTACGACATCACCTGGGTCGGTTATCTGGGAGCGAAAGTTCCCGAGAAGATGGCGAAGATTTTTGGGATTGTGCGGGAGGCGCGGGACAAAGCCATTGAGCTGATTCAAACGAGCGTGGCGAAAGGCAAGCCGCTTGAGGGATGGCAGGTGGACAAGGCCGCGCGAACGGTGATCGATAAAGCGGGTTACGGCAAATATTTTTTTCATCGAACCGGGCATAACATTGGGCAAACCGTGCATGGCAACGGCGTAAATATGGACGGACTGGAGACGCATGACGTGCGGCACTTGATTCCAAAGACTTGTAATTCGATTGAACCGGGGATTTATCTGCCGGAATTTGGGATTCGCAGCGAAGTGAACATGTACATTGACGAGAAGGAAGCGCGGGTGACGGGAGCTGTGCAGGAAGAGATCCTTGCGTTGCTTTCCTAGCTGGAACCGGATGCACGAGAAAAGGCGCGGCAAAACGAATGGCTGATGAATTTCCAGCAGGTGACGCAACTACGAGCGGGACGACACCGGCAACAGCTTCAACATTGGCGCCGTCAGCGGCAGTGGTGGAGACTGAACATCAGCCGCAGAAGAGGGAAGCGGCGGCGCTCGGGATCGGGCTGGCGGGATGGCTCGTCCCGGGACTGGGTCATGCGCTGCAAAAAATGTGGGGCCGTGCGATTGTCTGTTTTTTGACTGTCGGAGCGCTGGTTTTTCTGGCAGTGGGAATGCGCGGCAACGTATTCAGCTCCGAGGGAAGAGACGCGTTTGGAATGCTGGGTTATGCCGCCGATCTGGGGACCGGATCTTTCTATCTAGTAGCAAAGGCGATGGAAACGGACGGTTCTGATATCGCGCATGCGGAAGGCGATTATGGAACGCGATTTCTTGCGGCGGCGGGAGTGCTGAACCTGCTTGCGGCGCTGCACGCGTACGAAGCGTACCGCGGGCGGAAGGCGTGAAGACGGTGATCGAGTTTCGCCTGACGCATTTTCAGTCGATGACGCTCTTTGCGCTGATTATTTCGATTGCGTTTGGATTTTTGAGCCGGCGACGGGCGAGCGAGCGCGTGAAATACATCATCTGGTCGTTGTTTTTGTTCCTGCTGATTGGCGTGGGGATCGGGTGGGCGATGTATCCCTTCTCGCATTAGAGAACGCATTGTCTGCTGTTTAATTGACAGAAATTTTGAGCGGATGATATGGTCATAAAGTAGGCCGAGGTAGCTCAGTGGTAGAGCAGCCGATTCGTAATCGGCAGGTCGCGAGTTCAACTCTCGCCCTCGGCTCCAAATTCTCTGCAAATCCTTTCAATTCAATTATTTGACTCTCCTAGTCTCTGTAGGCACCGAATTCTGTTGAACATCGCAGAACAAAAGAGAAATTATGGCCGAATTGAACCTATCCGTCCTGAAGGACAGATCAGGATCTCTCGTAATCGACACATTATACGAGTCTTAAAAATTGGCCCTGTACCTCTCTTTCATTGAATTCAGGCCTTCGGGCTTCCTATAATTTACTTCCCAACCCACCATTTCGCTTGTCCGGAACGCAAAGCTGTTGACAGCCAGAGCCGCCGCGGTGCTTACAAAGGAGGCGGGGGGGCCGGCGCCACCTCGAATCAGGGTTATGAAAACAATCTTGAAGGTATCGTTGCTGTTGATATGGTTCGCGCCGTCGGGATACGGCCAGGGTCCGAATACCGCTGGAACCGCGCCGGCGATGGAAGGTGGTATGGGTTTTTCGTACATGCAGGCGACCGTACCTTCGGAAGGCCAAGTTGGGATCAATGGCTTGCAGGCCGTGATGAGTTCCGACCTGCAACGGCACATTGGGGTGAAGTTGGACGTTGGCTACTCTCGTTCGTTCGATGCGTTCAGCACCGGCCACGCCGCCGACCTACTGACCTACATGGGGGGACCGGTGTTCTACCCGGTGCGCACGCCGAAAATGAACGTGTACGCGGAACTCCTGCTCGGGGGTGCGCGGCAGACCGGAGTCAACTTCGAGAACAACGGGCAGATGGTGCTAGGTTATGCAAATGAGTTTGCTTGGGCAGGTGGGGGCGGGTTTCAATACCGGGTTAATTCCACTTTTTCGTTGCGCGTAGGCTCCGATTACTTGCGGACGGCCTTCTTTAATTCCAACGTTACGGTGCAGCGCCAGAGCAATATCCGGTCGGCCGTTTGGCTGATTTACACATTTGGAGAACGCAGAAGGCGGGCCGGAGGCTTCTGAAACCGCCGTTCCGTGCAAATGGCTCCCCGGATAATAATTCCAGTACCGGCCTTATCGCAGCCCACATCGACGAACTGTGAGATACCGGGGGGGGAAATGTGCCTGGAATAGTGGTCAGCGAATCCATCTCACTAGAAACAGTTGAAAGAACCCTTTCGCCTTCTCACGGCTAGCCGACAAGCCTGACAGCTTAAGCGTTTCCGACCAATTGAGAGTGTTCAAGCGCGTTCCGATGGCGGAGTATGTTGGTGGCGTCTGCTGTAAACGCAAACGCTTTGGTTTAGCCTTGGAAGTGGGTACCTGCCAAGCTCAGGATCTAGCTAGCCCATGAATCCCAAGTCGCTGGTCGGAAAATTCGCCAGGTTCGGGAAGATGGCCGGCAGGTTTGCCGCGCTGACTCCAAACCACGTGGCCAATGTCGCCGCATACTGATCCAGGGCGGTAGTCGGGATCCATCGGCCATTCTGGTCGGCATCATCCGGCCCGCCCAGCACCAAGGTCGGAAACGTCCCATAAATCGCGTTACCCTTGACTGCACCGCCCAGAATTAGCTGGTGACTGCCCCAGGCGTGGTCCGAGCCGCCGCTCGAGCCAGGTTCCAAGGTTCGGCTGAATTCTGAGAGCGTAAACGTCGTGACGTCATTCGTCACGCCGAGTTCCTGGGTGGCTTGGTAAAACGCCGCCATACTCTGGTTCACATAGGTCAGCAACTGGACCTGCTGAGGCAATTGGTCGGCGTGCGTGTCAAATCCGCCGTAAGAGCAGAAGAAGATCTGGCGCTGCACGCCAAGAGCGCTCCTCGCGGCAATCACTTGGGCGACCTGCTGCAACTGTTGTCCCAGGTAATTCGCCGGAAACTTCGTCTGCAGGGGTTGAATGCTCTTCAATGCGTCGGAAAGCACTTGAGCGAACTTCACGGCCTGGCCGGTCACTGCATTTGCTGCCTGCACCATCGACAACCCGCTATCAAATGTCAGCAATTGCTGCGTAGCGGCATACCGTGCTTGCGATGCGGCGGAGGGATCAAATCCCTGCAGACCTGGCGGCTGACCCGGGTTCATTGCGAAAGGCCGGGAGGTCAGACCTGTGCAGAAGACCGGATTCCCAGAAATGGAGAGGATCGGGGGAAACTGCGCGCCGGCATTTAAGGTCTGCACGTTGTCCGCGATTTTGCCGGCCCATCCCGAAACTGGAGTTCCAGCGAGTTGCGCGCTCTGCCACTGGTCCTGCTGGTCGGAGTGAGAGAAAAGATTTTCCGGCAAGTTCTTGTAGGCCCGGTAGGTTGCTTGCGTTGTAGGCTGGACCAGCGTTCCCACGTTGGCAAGGATTGCCAGCGTCTTGTCATTGTTGAAGTAGCCCTGCATCTCCGGCATGTTTGGATGGATGCCATAGGTTGATTGGCCGCCCATTTGCAGCGCGAGCAACTGACTTTGTGGCAGCGCCAAGACACTGCGGGATTGCAAATATTGTGCGTAGCGCGTATCCGTGGGAACGATCATGTTATTGCTGTCATTTCCGCCAAACATGAAGATGCAGACCAGGGCTTTGTAATCCGTTGCGCCTTGAGCGAGAGCGCTCACGAGGCCGAGCTTGCTAAGGCCGCCCACCAAACTGGCGCCTGCCGCCGAGCAGCACGCCAGCCGCAACATGTCTCTCCGAGTGTGTCGGGTCATTTCCGGCTCCTATCCTCTTAGTGCTGCACCTGATACATAGACGATGAAAGGTAAAGGTACGCCGCGGCCTTCGCCTGGGCTGTCGTGTTCGAGGGATCGGCTGAAGCGACGGCAGTAAGGATGATTTGTTTCATTTGGTCCGGCGTCGAGCTGTGCAGAAACAGAGTGTCGAGCCACGCGACCATCTGGTCCGGAGTGCCGGCATTGATCAGCGGACTGAAATCCAGTTTCGTATTCGCCCCCATCGCGCCGTAGACGGCATCGTTAATGAAGTTCACGCGCTGCAGGCTCGTGTTCGTATCGAAGATGGCAAACTCCGGTCCATTCAGCGTGGTGCCCGCGATCGGATTGACCGGCGGGAAGAAGTTGAAAACCGTGGCCGGATAAAAAACGTCTTGCGACATGCTGTCGCCCGACTGCGGCAATCCTCCGGCGTCGGTTCTGGCGTGAAATGCCCGCGCGACGCTGGCGATTAGTACCACCGGTTCGCGAAGTTTGCCATCCGACGGCGAAGCTGTCGTAGAGTCATCGCCCCGCCGCGCTTCTTGATCCAAGAGGATCGCGGCAATCATGGCCTGCATGTCGCCGCGTTTGCCGGAGCCGTAGCTATTGAATCTTCCAGAGTTGAACGCGGTGGCTACGCGCTGCACGTATGCCGGGCTGGGATTGCTGGTGACCAGGTGCTCGATCATCTGCGTGGCAACGAAAGGGCCAACGTTCGGATTATTAAAAATGATCCCGAGGGCTGAAGCCAAATCCGCCTCCGCGCTTTGACCCGCCGGAATCGTCTGGCCAAGAAGCGTTTTCGCTCCCATGTCGTGTAGTCCCTCAACTGGCACCATTGGGCCGCCGTAGTATTCAGGGTTGTGATTCTGAGCCGGTTTCCCCGGCGTCGGCGGAAAAGTCCATCCCGTAAAAGCACGGCCAAGAGCCATCACGTCAGCTTGCGTGTAAGACGGGATAGGATTCCCGCTGCTATCCAGAACCGGCGTACCGTCCGGATTCAACTGACTTAAGCCCAGGCAGAATAACTGCATAATTTCGCGGGCGTAGTTTTCGTTGGCGTGTTCTCCCGATGGCGGCGCGTCATTGTTGACCATGTTCAAGAAGTTGCCCATCGCTGGAGTCAAAGTCACATCCGTCATCACGTCCAGGTAATTTCCAAGGGCGTCTTTATCGAGCGTGCGCAGGTAGTTGGTGTACCCGAGGGGATCAGTAATGGTGTTTGCACTCACGACCCAAAGTTCATTGAGTGCAAATGCGCTTCGCAGCCGCAATTGGTCTCCCCCGGCAATCGCATTCAGGAAAAACGACTGCTGCACGTTGTTGACGCCATCATTGGGCCGTGGGTCCGGATAGGGCGTGACCGTTGCGGCGAACTGATTTTGCAAGTAGTTATCGAAACCCGTCTCGGCAACCTGATTCAGATTCTCCATGTCCGGGCCGAAGGAAGACTGCTCGAGAAAACGTACCGCCGCGGCGGAATTCACCGGCGAACCGCTCGTGGTCACTGTGACATTCAGCCCGTTCGAAGTCCCGCCGCCAGGCGCGGGATTGGTGACCTTGACGGTGACGGCGCCCAATTGCGTGTTCGAGGCATTACCGACCGCGGTGATCATCGTCGAGGTAACGTAGGTCACCTGCGTGGCCTGTCCGCCGAACGTTACGCTGGACGTGCTTACAAACCCAGTCCCGTAGAGAGTGATTTGGAACGCGCCAACTCCCAAAGTCCCAGGAGTGATCGAAGTCAATTTTGGCACAGGGTTCGTCAGGGTTACGACGGCGCTATCCGATTTTGCCGGATTCGCCTCGCTGGTTGCAGTGACGGTGACGCTTCCAAGTCCTACGATATTGTCCGGGGCGGTGTAATCGCCATTGCCGTCGACGATACCCAGCGCGGTGCTTCCAGAATTGACGCCGTTCACGGACCACGTAACGCCCAGATTGGCAGTGCCCGTCACGGTGGCTTGGAACTGCTGTACGTTTCCGGCTCCAAGCGTGGCAGTTTTCGGCGCGATCGTTACCGTGATATTGGAATTCGGCCCAACCACTTGCACGTTAAAAGGTGCGGAAGTTGCACCGCCGGGATCGGGATTTACAACGGTCACGGGAACCGTGCCAACTTGTGCCAAAGCCGGTGTGCCAACGGCGAGCAATTGCGTCGGAGCGATGAACGTGGTGGACAGCATCATGCTGCCGAGATTCACGATGGATCCCGCGGTAAAGCCCGTGCCATTCACCGTCATTTCAAATTGTTGATCTGCGGTGAAGATGTTTGGAGTCACACTGGCGATCACCGGTATCGGGTTCTCGAGCGTGATCGTCGCGTTCGCGGACTTCGTAGGATCCTCGACGCTGGTTGCAGTGACGGTGACGTTGTTCGGGGTCGGCAAAGTGAGAGGCGCCGTGTAAATTCCAGTGGCGCTGATGGCACCAACCGTCGAGTTGCCGCCAGCCACGCCGTTAACCGTCCAAGTGGCGCTTGTGTCCAAAGCGCCGGTCACTGTTGCCACGAAGGTTTGCTGATCGCCGCAGCGCACCGTTGCAGTTGACGGGGTCAGCGCCACAGCGACACCACCCGCCACTATGATATTCACGCCCGCGGAAACGCTCGGCCCCGGGGCGGGATTCTGAACGGTGATCACCTGGGTTCCCGCTTGCGCGGCGGTCGCAGTGCCTGTCGCTGTCAGTTGGGTCGAGGAGACATACGCTGTGGAGAGCGCGGTGGTTCCCATGTAAGCGGTTGCGCCCTGCGCGAAGTGCAGTCCATTGAGGGTGATCGTGAAAGGGGCTTGTGGGAGGCTGAGAGGCGTTACGCTGGTCAACTGGGGCACGGGATTATTCAGCGTGGTAGGGGCGGCGCCAAGCTTTCTAGTATCAGATACTTCAACGGCACTGATGGTTATTGAATTGGGAGCAGGGGGAAATTCGGGCGCGGCGTACATGCCATTTGCATCAATGGTTCCCAGCATCGCGTTTCCGCCCGCGACATCATTCACCGACCAGTTCACCGCCGGCCTCGAGCCATCGCCTGTCTTCGCTGCGAACTGTTGTTGGGTTGCGCCGGTGACGGCGGCGCCCGACGGCGTTACAGTCAGCGCGGTCACTCCCGGTCCGCCAGCCCCTGATCCCGGCAGTATTGCCTCTGCGCAGCCCCCGAGCAGCACCGCCAGCGCGGTCAGTATCACGAGTAGGGAACGCTTCACGGTGCCTCCCCCTGCCTTTTTCGCTCGCTGGGCGCAGACACTCACGTCCACCCGATTTATCGCGCCCGGAGTGTCGTATCTGCGGCAGGACTGGTCTTGGAAGAGTACGGGGGTTAATGGATTTGCACTACTGACCCTGCGGCCAGATTCAGAACAACTGTTCTGATGTCCTGTACGCCCAAACTTGGGTCGGATTTCATGCTGACCGCCACGGGCATTCGGCACAGGGACCGAAAAGTCTCAGTGGAACCGAGCAGGCCGCGGTTTCTTGAGTTGTCTTGGTGTATCTCAACGAACTCACTGTGTTTTTTCCACGTCAATCTTTACAGTGGCCCTGAATCGTCTGCACCTGCCGAAGCGGTGGACATTCCGCCAATGCTGGCGAGGAGTTTCGACGTCGATAGTGGCGGAGATGGGCATCCAGTAGGCCTCTTCGGGATCGTGGAATTGGATCAGAGCGTAGTGAATTTCGCTGCGCATCTCTTTCAGGCCGAGATCGCTCATGCTGGAGTCCACGGAAGCGATGACTTTAGCCACCGCGCCAGTTTTAGAGTCAATCCACAACGTGCCGGAGAGGGGAACAGGGTAGCTCCGCCCGCGCAACTGCATTGCTGCGGGAGACGAAGCTCCGGGGACGGCTTTGAAGCGAATCCTGGCCAGAGTTAGTCCATCTTCGGTTTCCTCGCCATCAGGCTCGAACGTGTAGCTGTTCTCGTAATCCGAGTGGACAATGAGCAGCATGCTGGTGAAGCCCTTGGTGATGAGCAGTGTGCGCGTGGGGTCGCGGAAGGAGGCCTTGAGGGGCTCTCGCGATTCCACTAACTTGAAAGTGCTGTCGTCTTTAGTGACTTGGAGTTGATACTCGTATTCCGAATTTTCCCTGTAGAAGGGCTTGTTGTTATTTCCAAGGATTGCTTGTGTCACGGATTCGGCGCAGACCATGTTGGCCTCAGCGGCGAAGTAATTGGCCACGTTGCGCCGCGCCAGCAATAGCGCCGGGGGTAGCGCGGGAGCCGCGCCGGGCACTGCATTCGCCACAGACGACGCAGAATTAGACGCAACGGGAACGGGCTGAGATGGCGGTGGCGCGGACGGAGTTTGCGCGCGCAGGAGGGCAGCGCCCAATAAACAATACAGCGCGATGGCCGCCAACGCACGAGAAGCGAGAGCTCCACAGCCGTGCACATAAATTCCACAATGGAGGGCGTATCTCATCGTCTACGGTGACCTCCGAAGCGGTAGCCCATCACCGTGGACCATTGCCTATAACTGAGTGCCGAGCCCTGGTACCAGCCCAGAGTGCCCTCCATGAATAAGCGCGCTCCGACGTTCCAGTCCGCAATGCCGTTTACGAAATTCGAGTTCGTGTTGCTGGTGAGACTCGATTGGAAGACCTGGTGGCCACCGAGAATCTGGATGCGCAAGTTGTCACGAAGATTTTCGGAGAGCGAGAAGGATTCGTATTCGCCGCCCCCGAACTGACTGTTGAACTTCGAATAATGGAGATCTGCGGTCAGGCCGGTGTGCCATAGCCGGCTAAACGTAATGCCGTAGGCCTGGTTGAGCGAGTCTTTCGTATCCGTGCTCACCTTGCTGCGGCCGAGGCTCGAATACAACGAAATATGCTTCGGCATTTGAATGCGCACGTCTCCGCTGAAGCCTTGGAACAAATACTGATCGAGCAGGCCAGTGCTAATCAGGCGCGGGTCAAAAGTCGGCAAGTTGCGGAAATAGTTATGGTTCACGCCGAAGCTCAGCCAACCCAACGGCTGAACATGGAGTGACGTGTAGCTCTGGGAAAAGCCGGTCGGATTGCTGCCGCCATTCGGCAAAGGCGAGGTGCGCGCAGCATCAACCTGGGCGGAGTTGTAGAAGGTAAGCCAGCGCCGCCACGAGAAGTTATTCTCGAAGAACGCGAATTGTCGGGCCACGCGCCAGTCTTGGGTGGTTAAGGCGACGCCGGCAGTGCTGAAGAAGCGTGTCGTATCAAATGAGCCGGTCTCGAAGTTCACGAACGTTCCGGCAATATGTTGGTTGGGCGCGTAACTCCAGGAAGTGGGATCGGGCGTGGAGCCTGCAAAGGCACCAGAGGTGAAGCGGCGAGAAATCTTTCGGCCGAAGTATCCGCCGTCGATCGTACTGAGGCTCGGCGCCCATGGGAGGTATAACCGGCCCACCCCCATGACGTTGTTGGAATAGGGGCTCTGATAGGTGAAACCCAGATGGTAGGTTCGATCGATCAGATCCGTCAGAGTGAGGTTGGCGTTGGCGGCGGAGGAACTGCTGCTCGTGAACTCTCCGCGCCAATAGCCGGTAAAGTTCCAGTAACTTCCGGCGATATTCCGAGCGTCCGTATCGATGACTGCACCCACCTGTTTGGTGTTGAGGCCGCCATCCTCGCTGGTGCCGCCGTACTCGACCCCGAAGCGGCCGCGGATGTTGCTCCAGGCCGAGTCTTGCGTCTCCTGCTTTTCCACGGTTTCGCGCATTTCCTTGTCCAGCGGATCGCCATCGGTGAATGAAAATACAATCAAATACTTCTTCGCCTCTACAGCTGACTCCGTTTTCAAACGTGCCTCGATGCTATCTGGCGTTAGAAAGGCCAACTGGCCAGGGCTTAATTCGCCCTTGGCTTGCAATACCTGGCAAGCAGCGGAAGAATCCGCAGTCGCGATGATTTGCACTTCCGCGACGTGCGCGTCGCCACGAAAACGCACGCCTTCTGATGCCGTGCCATCGGCCGGTGCTGCAACCACGGAGAGCGTCATCCCTTCCCGGAGATCAGCGTTTTGCCCAGCGTCAATGTAGATCATGCCTTCGGCAACATAAGACACGTGAAAGACGCTAGGCTTGCCAGCCGGCGGATCGACTTGCGCCGATGCGCTTTTCGCGGCAAGGCAAAGTTGCAAGGAGGCCGACACCGCAACCAGTGCCACGGAAACTACCGCTCTATTCACGTTACGTACCGCCGTTCTTATGGCAGTTGTAACAGGTAGTGGGCCCGTAGACGTATCCGCCGACGCCGTTATGAGTTTGGTCCGTCTGCATTTTCTGGTGCGCGCTCTGTGTATGGCAATTGACGCACGAAAAAGTTGAGTAGTCCGTGGATACAAGGTGGCAGTCGCTACACACCGACGCATGGTGCGGAATCGGGAAATAAGTGTGATCAAACGTGGCGCCAAGCCACGAAGTAGTGGTGTGGCAAGTGTCGCACGTGGTCGGATATCCCGCGGCAATGTGATTGGGCACACCGCCGCCGAGCGTGGTCGTGCTTTGCCAGGCCGCGGAATGGCAGCCGTAGCAGTCGGTGTTCGCCGAGGTTAGCGCGTAGTTGCTGTTGAGGTGGCAGGAAGAACATGGCGTCGTCACGTGCGCGCCGGCGAGCGCCCAACCCGTGGTGCTGTGAGCGAACTTTCCATCCGACCATTGCGTGATCGGGTGGCACATAGCGCAGGCTGCGCCCGTCTGCGGGAAGCCGGCTTTGATGTGGTCGGGCACGTTGCCGCCGTACGTCGGCGTGCTGTTCCAAGCGTCGAGGTGGCAGCCGATGCAGTCCGTCGAGGTCAGAGAATAATTGTTGTTGATATGGCAAGACGCGCAAGGCAGATTGGCGTGACCGCCAGCGAGCGGAAAGCCAGCGGCAGCGTGGTCAAAATTCGCACCCGACCAAGAATCCACAGAGTGGCAGGTCTCGCAGGTCGTTGGAAATCCGGAGGCCGCGTGATTCGGATTCGTCGCGGACTGATAATCCTTTTGATGGCAGGAAATGCAGAGCGTCGAGAGTCCCTGATACTGTCCGACGGCTGCGCTTTTATGACACTCCTCGCACGGAACCGACGCATGGGCTCCGAATAAGGGGAAGCGGTTCTGATGATCCCTGAGCTGCTTCGTTAAGACCTTCCAGCCGGACACGATGTGGCAGCTGGCGCAGTCAGAGCCCATTTTGCGTTGGTGCACGTCCGAATGGCAGTCCTGACAATTCTCACCAACGTCGGTGAACACCGGGTTCGCATGACAGGAGGTGCATTTCACCTTTTCGTGCATGCCGCGAAGCGGGTACTTTGTCGTATTGTGGTCGAACTCCGGAACCTCACGGATGGGGCGCCACGCTGCGACGTTGTGGCAGTTTTCGCATGGAATCTTCAGCGAGGCACCGTGCGGGCTCTTGGTTGTTTTCCGCTGAGTGTCGCCGGGCGAAGGGGTAGCGGCGCAAACAAGCAGCGCAAAGAAAAGGCCAAGCGAACACAATACCAGGACGAAAAAGGAATGGCTCCGCACGGCACCCCTTCGTGGGCGGTAGTCTCTCAACGAACTACAATCAGTTTCGCTTCCCCTCTCGCAGCGAACAACTGTCCTGGTGTACAGTTCCTGGCCATTTCCCCAGCTTGGCCGCGCGTTTGCGCACAGCTGTACGGGCTTCTTTCTCAATTTGAAAAGCTCGTTTCGAGGCCCGTAGCACAACAGACCAAACGAGCCAACCACATCACATGCACTATTTGAACTAGAGAGATTCCATAAATAATGTAGCTTGACAAAAGGGAAGATGTGAAGCAGAGTGTGTTCATGCGAGCCTTACCTGTTCCGATGCGCAAGCGCATTCTGCAACTTTACGAGCGAGGCAAGAGCACGCGCGAAATTGCCCAATTTTTTGGTTTTTGCGTGGCCGCAGTACGCCGCGTGCGTCAGCAGTTTCAGCAGCG
>Ga0335083_10000215_pt1 | contig 96285 bp, 72 predicted proteins | sample Lox_Sample_42_FD_206716 | JGI IMG/M metagenome (GOLD analysis project Ga0335083, IMG submission 206716) | Soil microbial communities from Loxahatchee National Wildlife Refuge, Florida, United States - Lox_Sample_4.2 | ecosystem: Environmental > Terrestrial > Soil > Wetlands | place: USA...
AAAACAACGTCGGCTACACGATCGATGGTGTCAACGCCGCATACAGACTGTTCACCACGGTTGCTGATTTCTCGTCGCTGCCGCCGGACGCGATTCAGGAATTTCGGTTGGCATCAAATTTCAACGCCGAGCAGGGTTGGGACAACGGCGTAGGCGTCGCGTTTGTCACCAAGTCCGGTACAAACAAATTCCACGGGACCGCCTGGTGGTACGGCCAGAACACTGCGCTGGACGCCAAGAGCCATCTCTCAAGTTCCGTGGCACCTGACCATCAGAATGAATTTGGCGGGATGTTCGGTGGGCCGATTCGCAAGGACAAGACTTTCTTTTTCGGCACGATTGACTTCTTCCGTTTCACCCATATCGCAACTGGCCAAGTCGCAACGGTTCCAACGTCGCAAATGGTGGGTGGTGACTTCAGTCAGGTGCTAGGCGCGCAAGTTGGAACAGATGCGCTGGGTCGGCCGGTGTACTCGCATGAAATTTATGATCCAACCACGACCAGAACTCTCGCTAACGGAACGGTCGTTCGCGATCCCTACATGTGTAATGGGGTATTGAATGTCGTCTGTCCTGGCCAGCTAAGTCAGATTTCCCAAAACTTTGCTGCCGGATATCCCGGTCCCACCCAGTCTGGCATACAAAACAATTGGGTCGGCAACCAGGTTCCATCCCCGCTTAGCATCGACAAGTTCTCGTTCAAGATTGATCAGCAATTCGGCTCGAAGTATCAATTGATGGGAATGCTCGATGCGGCGCCCTATTACACGCAGGGTTCCGGAACGGACAATTGGGGTCCTACACTTACCGTCTCTCAGGTTGGTCCGGCATTCCAGTATCGTCCGCGTGCAGCCTTCACTGGGACTCTAAGACCAAACCTGCTCTTCAATCTAAACTTCAGCGCCTCCTATGTCGGCAGCAGGCTCGCAACGACCGGACCCTCTGCTAACGCTGGGCAAGCGGCAGGGTTAAGCGGCGTTTACACTCCGAACCTCCCGATGGTATCCATCACTAATACTACTGGTTTTGGGTTGAAGTATCTCGGTTACAGCAACCCACAATATGTTTTGCCTGCAATCGGTGGCTTCCTGGCGTGGGTCAAGGGTTCCCACTCCTTCAAGTTCGGCACCGATTACATCCGTTCCAGCATTGCCGACTATTACCTAACCGGCTTTACGGCAGGTGCATATAACTTCTCAAACCTCAGTACCAGCTTGCCAGGCTTTAGCCAGACGGGCTGGGGTTTTGCCAGTTTCCTGACCGGAAACGTTGCCAGCGCAACCTTAAACACACCCGAGAACCTACATCACGTGGGGGAAGGGTATTCGCTCTATGCGCAGGACCAATGGCGCGCCACCCCGAAGTTAACCATTAACTACGGCATTCGCTGGTCAGCAGCTATCGGACCTTACGAAGATCACAACTCTTATGGATCGTTCGACCCAACCATACCCAATCCAGGGGCGGGAAACATTCTCGGCGCCTTGACGTTCTGGGGCAGTGGGTCGGGACATAACGGCCATAAGGATCTTATCGCGCCGAATTACAACCTGTGGGAACCTCGGTTAGGAATCGCTTACGCAATCACGCCGACCTTTGTGGTACGGGCGTATTACGGAATCATCAATACGCCAACGTTTTCCAGCTTCAACCAGGGAACCAATGCTCAGTTCTACGGGCAGTTTGTGCAGTCAACCGTTGCCAGCACCGACGGCGGAGTGACTCCTTACTTTAACTGGCAAACTACTGGTTACCCGTCGCAGTTCAAACCAGTTACGCCTGACTTCGATCCGGCGTTGTTAAACGGCAGCGCGGTAGAGGAAATTGACTACAACCATAATCAAGCGGGGCGAACTCAGTCTTTTGGGTTGAGCGTTGAGCGTGCACTCCCATGGGGATTGTCAGCTAAGGCCGAATACATTGGAAAGCTGACCCACGGCTTACCGCTGCAGAACTCATTCTTCTACGCACCGTATAACCTCGGAGGTTTCCCTGGAAACCAGCTGGATCCGAAGTATCTTTCACTCGGTAACCTTCTGCTGGCGAATATTAATTCACCAGCAGCCCAGGCGGCGGGAATCGCTGTTCCTTACCCAGGATTCAATGGAACGGTAGCGCAAGCGCTCTTGCCGTATCCGCAATATACCTATATCGGTCAGGGCACGAACACCGGCGGATTCTCTGAGTACAACGGTGGCCATTTCTCCATCCAAAAACGATTTGGAGGAGGGCTCTCGTTCCTGCTGGACAGCACGCTCTCCAAGCAGCTGGCCTCGAACTACTTCCAAGCGAATCAATACAACACGCGCAAGGCTCTTTCACCCATCGACATTCCCTGGGTTGTTACCGCAAGCTATGCTTACGATCTTCCTTTCGGACGTGGCAAGCGCTTCCTGAACGATACGGGAGCCCTGGACCGACTGGTTGGTGGTTGGAACCTTGCAGGTATTCACTCTTACCAGGCTGGCACCGTAATCTCGGTGACTACCGAAGCAAGTCTTCCTGGCATTACCTATCTGGAGCCTCTACGTGTGGCGGGCCAGGCTTTTGGAAATGGAGTCAGTTGCAGCAACTATGTGCCTGGACAGTCTGCTCCATACTTGAACATTAATGCCTTTGCAACTCCTGCTCCCTACACACTGGGTAATATTGCTGTGATTCCTAGCTTCAGGGGCTGCGGCTATTCCACGGAGAATATCTCGATCAATAAAGTGATAGGCCTCACTGAAGGCACTCGCCTGAAGTTTGCAGCCAATTTCTTTAATGCCTTCAACCGCCATGCCTGGACGGGATTGGGCACAGACATCAACAATTCGTCCGCATTCGGAAAGTTCACTGGTGTTACCGCACCGCGAACGATCCAAATCTCTGCGAAATTCGAGTTCTAACCTAAAGGCCCCCTCGATTGATGAACCGCCTTGGACCAAGTTCTCAAGGCGGTTCTTTTTTGTGCCGGTCTTTGGAAGCACATGGGGACGACTGCATGAGTACTGACCGTCGACAGTTTCTTCTTAGAGCCGTTCAGTTAGGAGTGTTAGGGAAAGCCAAGGTCCTTGGTCTGGCGAGTTCGTTAGCGAAGCCTTCCGAAATGGAGTCGCCTGAAACGGCAACGCAAGAGCTGCCTTCTCAAGCGGGCGCAAAGCGTAGCTTGCGTGGACCAGAGCCGAGCATGCAAGATTACGCGTCGATCGAAGCAATCAGCGATGGACATCCCGTCTACGGCTTCGATTACATGATGTATATCTATGGTGCGTCTCCGGACCTATTTCCCGACTGCCTGCTACAGGAAGGGAACGGCAGACCACAGTCCAAGATCCAACTGAAAAAGTCATGGCAGATCAAGCGCAACCTGCTGGGCTCGAACACGGCGCAGGTCCCACGAACGCGAAAAAACGACAGCCATCCCACGCTCCCTATACACCTGATCGACGGTGACCCCAGCACGGTCTGGTGTAGCTTCGGTTGCCTTACGCCGGATGTTCATCCTGAATGGATTCGTATCGATCTTCCGATTGAAGCAGCTGTCGAATCAATAGCCCTGTTATGCAGCAACAGGTTTTATCCGAACTCGAACTTTGGCCGGGCTCTGCCGAAGGAACTCCAGATCAAGGTCAGCACAGATGCTTGGCGCTGGGAGACTGTCTATTCGAATCAGGATGTGGATGCCGGCATCCTAGATCGGCTGGAAGTGAAATTCGAATCGCGCCGCGTAAAGCAAGTGTGGATCATCGGGAATAACTTTCAGACAAGCATCAATACACCCTCCTCAGCTGGGCCAATAACCTTCTTCTCAATCGCTGGCGTCGAGATTAGGGACATTTCTGGTAACAATCTTGCTTTAGTCTCTCGAGGGGCCGGTGTCACGGTGTCATCGACTTATTTTGGTCACGCCGACAATCGCCTTACCCAAGCCGAACTGTGGGCTCCATTGCACTACGAAGCAGGACTGACCTGGCTACGAATTGCTGGTGCAGAAGCTGGAGCCTACGACTGGCAATACACGGAGCGCGAAAAAGGTAAGTATGAATTCGATCCGGAACTGGATGAGTGGCTTGAGGACGTAAAGCAATGCGGCCTAAACCTTGTGTGGGGCCTGGATATCTACGGTAATCCACTCTATGAGGCCGATTACACGAAGGCCAATTGGGCAGAGACGCGTCTGCGACGATTCACCGATGGGACGCTGGGCGGGTCCATGGAACGCGACGCCGACGAGAATCCGGACATGCTTGCCGCGTACCTAAGGTATGTGGAGTTTATCGTTCGGCACCTCAAAGGGCGCGTTTATGTTTATGAAGTCGGAAACGAATTCACTGGATGTGGTTGGGATGACGATTTGGCAGTGCGCTACATGCGCATATTCGCGAAGAGCTACGAAGTCGTAAAGCGAGTCGATCCCAATGCCCGCATCATGCCTGCCAGCCCCGACCTCTTTTCACCGGACTTCCTTCTTACCCTTCTAGGGCACGAGCGCAAGGCAGGCGTGAAGGATGGGAGATTTCTCGTTAACGGAGGAAGCCTCAAGTCCTTGTCGAGTTCCACTCTTGCGGTTCTGAAAGAGACGAATGTTCGGGACGCAAAAGTCTCCGTCAAAGCCTTAAATCGCGGACGTTTCGGATTCGTTCTGAGATACAGAAGCCCTGAACAATTCGTGTTCGTCGGATATGGAACCTGTTGGCCTGGCCTAGGACGCTACACATTGATCATCGCCGAGCGTCAGGGAAGTTCGTGGGAAAAGGGGAGGATGTCGTGGAAGGGCCTAGACGCTGACCTTAGCCAGAACCTGGTACTCAACGCCTGGGCTGAAGGAAACGAACTGGCGCTGGAGGTTTCCGATGGGAATCGCACCGAGACCCTGCGCCACAAGCTGTCCACTGAAGTTAGCCGAGACGGCTCGGTAGGACTGATTCAGCTGACGGGAGCAAATCAGACCTTTTCCGAGTTCTCATTACAGACTCTGCAAGGCTCGGAAATCATTCCCCGCGGGTTTGCGGGTGCTGAAGCAGGTTCTCCCAGTGGATGGGAGTATATCTACGGTCCTCAGACTCATAACCCAATTCCTCCAGGATGGGCCTCTAAGATTGACGGACTTGGGTGGCATCCTTATAACCCTCCAGATCGCGCCTATTGCGATGCCGTTCGCGAGTTTAAACAAGAATGCGCGGCGCTGGGCTTTTCCGGTAGATATTACGCAAGCGAGCTTTATCACTTCTTTACCTATCCACCCAGAACTCCGCTGTCGGAATTGCAGCACGGCGTAGTTTCGGCAATTTCCGCGGTCGCTCACAGCGGCCTTGATGTTGCAGCTAATACGCAGATTCTTCACTTCACCGGTCACGCAACCGCAGATTCCAACTGTCGTATTCCATGGCCGACCGAGATTGTGGTTCCGGTTCAGCCCTCGGTGATGTATTACGTTTGGCGAAATCTGGCGACGATTCTCGACAATTTCCGCGCGACAGATTTTCCGGCGAAATTCGATCGCGACGAACGGCTGTTGACGTTTACCTTTTCTCGCGGAACCGACGAAAGACTCGTCGCTGCCTGGCTCGCCGATCCGAAGGCCAATAAGGCTAATGAGATTTCGGTAGAGACTCACGACCTGAGACTACCGGGTATGCAAGTTCGGCAGGCTTGGGGTGTCGACATCATGAATGGAACCGAGCAGGAGCTGGTGTTCGCGATTTCCGGCGGTGATACGGTCGTCAAACGTATCCGTGTAAAAAACTACCCAACTCTGATCCGAGTGCTTGTATGAAACCTATTAGCCGATAGGAACTCGCCATGTGCCGTATCCCGTTGGTTGCGAAGATAGCCGTCTCCGTCGTGCTCCCCATCGCTGTGTATGCTTCGATAGAAGTGGGCTATCGGCTGCATCTACATCGTCAGCTTGAAAATAGCTTTGCTAAACATAGACGTTACGGCTTCTCCAGCACTGAGGTACCGCTGTACACCGTGGATGAAAAAACAGGTTATACCTATCTGCCTGGCTTAAGACTCCACCTAAGGCTGTATGACGAGCAAGGGCAGTTTGTCAGAGAAAATAATATTGTCACCAACAATTATGGCCATCTGGAACCGGAAGACGATCACCTAGAGAAGTCAGGGTCGGAATTCAGGATTGCCGTTATCGGCGATTCATTTTCGGCCACTATTCCCTCTAATATTCCGTGGCCCACGGCTTTGCAAAGCGAACTGAACCAGGATGGGGTGCTCAAGAGACTCACAGGAAGAACAACGTTTAAGGTCATCAACTTCGGTTTAGACGGTACTGGCCTAGTGCAGTGGCCCAGCGTTTATGAGGAGAAAGTAACGCCGTTCCATCCCGATCTGGTGATCGTAAGTTTTATTTCCAACGATCTATACCGGCATTTCATTTACCGGCAGACCATACGCATCAGTGACGTCGATCAGGCGATGATCACCTGTACGGCGTTGCCCGCTGACATCGCCAATAGCCAATGCCTGAATGCTTATTCCTTTGTAATCGACGCCACAGGGCCCGAGTGCAAACAGCAGACTGCACGCATCAAGCGAGAATTGTTCGACCGTATGGTGGAACGCTTACCTTGGTTTTCTCCTTATCCTGAATTACTGGCCATGGCGTTGAAGGGACGATTCGGGCTGAAGCCCAGGTTGCAGTTACAGGATGGTTCCATGTCTTACTTCGCGAGCACCGAGGAAGCTCTAACAGCCAGCCGCAAGGCCGCGGATTTGATCGCCTCAAGGCAGTCGGCCATTTTGTTTCTCTACCATCCGACCGTCGAAGAATGTCTTTCGAAACATCCCACGCCAGTAAGCGAGGAAATGATGAGACGGGCCCCCGAATTGCACATACAGAACATGTTGGAGTTCTTGCCGTTGACTTCCGGCCCGGAGCAGATCAGAAAGTGGTACAACCTGCCTTACGACGCCCACCCCAGCGACTACGGGGCCCAGGTGTACGCGCACGCCGTCAAGGGGAGGATCATAGACTATCTCTTTGCCAACCAGAAGGCGGCGACCGGAAACTCAGCTCGTGTGGCCCGCGGGAATTCGCAATGAAGAAAGTCTCGAGAATTGCTCTCTGTGTCGCATTGCCGCTCGCAATATTCGTTGGTTATCGCGTCGTAAGAGGGAACAGAACCGGCCCAGAAGCGCCAATCTCGACGTTAAGTTTTGAGGAGGTAGACCGTACAGCCCAGGCCCGCCCGAGCGCTGCCGAAGTGAAGAATATTCGCGGAGAATAGAGGGAACCAGGGTGAGATGGAGTGCTACTGTGACAGATATCGGACAAGAGGGAACGGTATATGCCGCCAGCAAAGTGTTTCCGACCAACATCCAGTTTGACCTGCCGCGAGATACTCGCTCTGGGCTGAAACAGGGACAAGGGGTGACCTTCGTTGGAGAGATAGAGCAGGTCTCCGAAATCGACACCGCGCCGCCCATGGTCCATACCTACGTAGTGCTGAATCATGTGCAGATTGAGACTAATCCCCAATAGATGATCTGCTTCCAGAATGAGATCAGCCGCTGGTGCGCGAGGACGCCACAGGCTGAGTTGCAAGCCACTTTAGCAGCAAGCAGAGCAAAGCAGCCGCCAACCATCCCAGGCCCATAATCACAAAGGCACCTTTGAAGCTGCCAGTCTGCCTCTGTAACACTCCCACCAAGAATGGACCGATGGCTCCGCCGATATTGCTGAGTTGAATCAATCCAATCGCGGTGCCAGCAACTTCTACTGGCAATAGCTCAGTCGGGATAGACCAGAATGGCCCGAGCATGCCAAACGATCCCACAGTGGCCAGGCAGAGCAGGGCAAATGCAAGCTCAGGCGAGCGCGCGACAAAAAAAACGCTTACTAGCAGAAATGTTCCGGCCCAAGCGAGCGATGAGGCGACGTGTAGAAGCCTCTCATGGCGGCGGTCGGATCGTCTCGAAATCAGGACCATCCCGAACGCTGCCGTTATGTAGGGAAGCGCATTCAGGAAACCGATCTGGAACTGAGTTAGAAAGCCTTGTGTTCCAGGTCTTAGGCTTTGTAATACCGAGGGTAGCCAAAACAAAAAGCCATAATTCCCGGTGCTTATGAGGAATGAAACCAGAAACAGAGCCAGAATCTTCGGCCGAAAGATCAAAGAGAGCAACGATCGATGTGATACGGGCTCACTGTTCGTATAGTCGTTTGCTTTTCTCAGGTATTCACGCTCTTGGGCGGCAAGCCAGATGGCATCATCGGGAGAATCGTCGATTAACGCGATCCAGAACAGCATCCACAGGATGGGCAACAGGCCTTCGCTGACCAACAGCACACGCCAGTTCCATCTATCCAGGATCCACCCGGAGATCGGGGAAGAGAAAACCGCAGCGGCAGGAAGGCAAAGCATCCAATAAGCGTTGGCGCGCGCCCTTTCTGAACACGGAAACCATCGCGAGATCAATACAAGGGCTGCCGGCCACACACCCGCCTCCGTAACGCCCAGCAGAAACCTCACGACCAGGAATTCATGCCAAGAGTGAATGAGCCCGCTCGCTGTGCTACACAATCCCCATGCCACCAACAGGATTCCAACGAGCCACTTCGGGCTCCAACGGCTTGCAAGATATCCCGCCGGGAGCTGCAACAAGACATAACCGACAAAAAAGATGCCGCTCGCAGCGCCTGCTTGTGCTGAGTCCATGTGGAGGTCCCGGCTCATTCGGGGCAGCGCCAGGGAAACGTTCGTTCGATCCACGAACGCGATGGTGTACATGATGAACGTAACTGGAAGGATGCGGACCCAGCGTCCCCCTGGTACAGGGCGAACATTACCGGAAGTGCAAACTTTGGCGAGCGATGGTTGCGGAAGTCCGTGCATCTGATTTCTCGAACCTGGCCGACCAAAGGAGAGGGTCAGTTCATCAGTGTGCCACCGCACACGTTGATAGTCTGGCCGGTGATCGCACCACCCGCATCGCTCGCCAGCAGAACAGAAATTGGGGCGAAATCCTCGGGGAATATGAATCGTCCAATCGGCGGTGTCAGGCGTTTCTCCCAGTCTTCGACACTGATTCCCAGCCGCGCGGAATCCTGCGCGATCCGCTTTTTACCCATCTTGGTTTTCACCGGACCCGGGCAAATGGCATTCACCGTGATTCCATCGGGGGCCAACTCCAGTGCGATGGCGCGAGTGAAGCCGATCAGGCCAAGCTTGGTCGCCGCATAAGCTGCACCGTGAAGCAGCGGCATTTTCCCCGCCAGTGACGCGATGTTAATGATCCGCCCCCATTTTTTTGCCTTCATCACGGGAGCGGCGATTTTGCAGAAATAGTAAGGAGCGGTGAGGTTAAGAGCCAGAGAGTAGTCCCAGAAATCATCATCGTATTCGAGAAGCGGCTTCTGGCTGTAGGCACTTCCAACGGCAGCGTTATTGACGACGACATCGATGGTCCCGAACTTCTCCAGTACCTGGTTGATGACATGTTCCGGCGCACCCCGTTGCGCAAGATCGGCCGTAATGGTCATCGCCTTTTGACCCAAGCCACCGATCTCCGCTTCGACGTCTCGTAGTTCTTCCGTCGTGCGGGCCGTCACTACAACGGTGGCGCCTTCGCGAGCAAAACCCAATGCGATCCCTTTGCCGATGCCCCGGCCTGCGCCAGTGACCACTGCGATTTTGTTTTCGAGAAGCATTTCAACTCCGAAAGTTTTTGTTTGCTGGTCAGGTTACTTTTACCGCGCTACTTTCTATTTCGGTGGGGCGGGATAGAGCGGTTCCTGCCCGGCGGCTATTCTCACCACGTTTTCCGCTGCCGCCTGCCCGCGACGACGCGATGTTCCACGCGTCCCACCCGCGATATGCGGGCTCGTAATAACGTTGGGGAGATTTAGCAGCGGATTGTCAGGCTTGATCGGTTCGTGAGAGAACGTATCAAGACCGGCGCCGCTAATTTGTCCCGTGCGCAGCGCATCCAGCAATGCATTTTCTTCGACGAGTTCTCCCCGCGCGACATTGATCAGGAATGCCGATCTTTTCATCTGCTCGAAGGCGGCGCGATTAATCATGTGCGTCGTCTGCGGCGTTAAAGGCACATGGAGAGAAAGAAAATCGGACGTGGTGAGCAGCTTAGGTAGATCCTTTACCCCGCCAAGAAAGGAAACGTGATGTTCGGCTAAAACCGAACTGGGAACGTCCACTACATCAATGGCCGAGATGTTCATGCCCATTGCCCAGGCGCGTACGGCCAGCTCCCGTGCGCTGCCACCGAATCCCACAAGGCCCAAGTTCTTTCCATGCAACTCATCGGTCATTGGGTGATACCACACGCCGGAGTGCACGTTCTGCTGCATAACGCTCCATTTTTTCACCAGGCACAACATGAACATGAGCGCTTGTTCGGCCAAACCTATGCCGCTCAGGAACCCTGGCGAATAGCAGACTGGAAGTCCGTGATCGTTAAAGTATTTGATATCGATGTGGTCAAGTCCGGTCCCGATTACCTGCCATAGCTTTACCTTTGCCGCCGCAGCGGCATCGGCCATTGGGTGCGTGCCCCATCCCCCTTGGTCGACCACAACTTGCACGTCTTTCAGTTGATCGGCGAAAGGACGCGAGGTGTCATAGAGTTCGACCGGGAACCGACCGTCGATGGCCGTTAGGAAGTCGTCGTACCAGGGATGAACCAGATCTTGAAAGCCTATAAAAAGGACGCGCACCTTGTTCTCCGAATTGATTGTATACAGTATGCGAAAAAGCAAAGTCAATCAGAAGCTGAAATATCCGTCCTGACGACACCATCATCGCAAGGCGTGCACGGAACATGGTTGCGCATTAACTGAAGATCGCAGGGCCGCATCGATTACAGCCAGGTCGCCGTAAGCCGCTCTCGTCGTCGATAACACCCTCTCTTCTCCACGGATGGAGGCGCAGAAATTCTTCCATTGCCCCACATACTCTCGATCTTTAGTTTGAAATGTTTGCACTCGTGGATCGGCACCGGAACTGACTGCCAAGATTCCATGTCCTACCCGCAAAACGCCCTCGGTTCCATAAATGGCGAAGTCGAGTCCATTTTCCGGATATTCCTTTGCCGTGTAACAAAAGAAGCATTGCCCGGTCACGCCGCTCTTCATCTGAACCTGCATCAGCAGACTGTCAGGTCCGTTCAGTACGTCCGAGACGTCGAGAGTCCGCGCCCATACGCGATCCACTTCACCCAGCACGTCACGCAGTGCGGCGACCGGATGCACGCCTGCGTCGAGAATGAAACCTCCCAAGTGGCTTGCTTTGTGACGCCAGTTGCGAGAAATCCATGGCTGTCGGGCCTTCGACGTGATATCGAAATTCACCTTTAACTGGAAGGAGAAGACCTTCCCGATACGATCCGAATCGATCAACTCTTTTGCTTTGACTAAGGAACGCCGATAGCGAAAATTTTCGCCGATTAGCACAATCTGCCTCCGGCACTTTTCCGTCTCTTGGACGATTGAACGCGCCTCCTTCAAACTTGCAGCAATTGGTTTCTCCGCCATAACGTGCTTGTTGGCTGCAAGAGAATCGAGTAGAACGGTTCCGTTAAGGGCGATGGGTACTGCGATTAGCACCGCATCCACATCGCGGTCCTGGAGAAGCTCTTTGTAATCGGCATAAACACGGCCGATGTTCTCTCTGGCCGCGATGGCTTCAGCTTCTTTGTGGTCTTTCCGGGCCAACGCAACGACCTTGACTTCACGCCTGAGCTGTTTCAACACCGGCCAATGCAGGCGCTGGACGGCCATGCCACAGCCAATCAAACCGAGTCGGACCAAATCTGCTCTCCGGAGTGAAAAAGGTTCAGAATACTGGGGCTTTTCGTTTGACATTGTATCTCAAGATGTATACAGTATGCGACGTTTTGGGGGCGAGGTTTCTAATTTCTTAACACTCAGGGTGCTTTCGTACCCCAACCATTCACTTTTATGGCCAGACAAAATCTGCAGTCGCCGAAGAAGTCAGAGACAAGCGCAGGAAACCATCGTCGCATCGTCGCCACGGGCCCCGTCTCGAACCTGGTGCGTGAAGTCTTGAGCCCTTTCGCCACGATCGAAGTGGCACCTTCCACTGACGAGCCGCACCTTATCTCATTGATTTCAGGGGCAATAGGGCTAATCGTTCGTGGTGTAATCCCGATTTCCCGCCGCCTGATTGAGGCCGGAACGGATCTGCAGGTAATCGGGCGCACCGGCGCTGGGTACGACAACGTGGATATTCATGCCGCTACCGAACGGCGCATTCCAGTAGTTTTCGCTCCAGGTGCCGGAACGCTCGCTGTGGCGGAAGGCACGCTATTAATGTTACTGGCGCTCGCAAAGCGACTACGCGAACTCGACGAAAAGACGCGCGCGGGCCAGTGGAGTTCCCGCGATGAAGTGGTAATCGGAGATCTTTGCGAAAAAACATTGGGCATCATCGGTTTAGGGCGCATTGGAAAACAGGTTGGCAGGCTCGCGCAGGCTTTTGGCATGAGGGTCATCGCCTCCGATCCTGCAGTCACGCAGGAGGATGCGGCAGCGGCTGGAATCAAACTGGTGAGCTTCGAGACTCTTCTCGCGACTGCGGACTATATCTCGCTTCATGCCCCGCTCAACGAGCAAACTAGAGATTTGGTCAACGCGGAGCGCCTGAGACACGTGAAGCGTGGAGCCATCCTGGTAAATCTTGCGCGCGGGGGATTGTTGGCCAACCTCGATGTGCTCCATCAGGCGCTGGAGTCAGGAACGCTTTCCGGGCTTGGACTCGATGTCTATCCGAATGAGCCTCCCGATGTCTCGCATCCGATCTTCCGTCGTCCCGATGTGATCTGCACGCCGCATTGCATGGGTTTGTCGTCACGTGCCGCACACGCCACTTTCACCATGGTGAGCGAGGGCATGGCCGATGTGTTCCGCGGACGCATACCCGTAAATGTGGTGAATCCTCAAGTCTTCTCGGCAGCAAATGCGAGGTTGGGAATGCACAAAGACGATGGAACCGCCTCAATGGCCGCCGGCAAATCGGACCTTTAGGTAAGGAGACACAGTCCCATGCTGACCACGACCCAGGTCGAACAATACAAATCTCAAGGATTCTGTGTCGCGCATGATTTTCTCTCCGATGGAGAGTCGCGCCAGCTCCTCAATGAAATTGAAACGATTTGTGCGGGCTCGACCCTTGCCCACCATGATGGCAGCAGGTTGGAGATGGAGCCCGAACAGTCGCCACAAGGCACGAAAGTACGCCGCATCTACGACCCGTGCAGTCACTATGAGGCGTTCCGCGCGCTTGCCGACGGCAACAAACTAGTCGAATGCATGGTGCAGCTTCTCGGACCGGACGTCGTTTTCTTCTCGAGCAAGATCAACGTGAAGCCCGCTGAGATCGGATCGGTGGTCGAGTGGCACCAGGACATGGCGTATGGCCCCCTCACGAACCGTTCGGTTGTGGCCGTTCTCATTTATCTCGACGATGCAGATGTCTCGAACGGCTGCCTGCAGGCCGTTCCTGGCGATCACCGTATGCTCGACCACTCGCTGAACGGATTTTTTCAGGGGCGGATCACAGAGTCGTTTGACACGTCCAGAGCGGTTCCGATCGAGGGAAAACGCGGCACCACGATTTTCTTCAGCGGCTTAGTGCCACACGCGTCTTCGGCGAATGCGTCAGCCCGGCCGCGGCGCACTCTCATCCTCGGTTATCGCGCGGCAGATGCGTTTCCGATTCACCTCGGAGGCATGACCGCCAAGTCAGACCAGTTTGTCCGGCTTGTACACGGAAAATCCTCACCAGTGGCAAGATTCGATATGGACCGGGTCTATATCCCCCGCTATCCAGGCGAGCCGAAGTCTTTGTATGAACTGCAGGAAAAATCAAGAAATCAAGCGCCCGGCTCATCCATTCCGATCGTCAGGAACGCGAACCGCGGACAAACACCTTTGATCTGACTGCAACGTTAGCGCCCGATTCGACGCAAGCAGCCAGTTCTGGCCACGCAACAATCGCGTGACGCAAGCAAGGAGGAGCAAATGGATCGCCGGCAATTTTTGGCCGGGTCGGCTGTGGCGTCGGCGTGGGCGGCTCTGCCCAAACCGTTGAGAGCGCACACTGTGAGTGACAGTTCTGTCGCTATCGGGAATGGCCCCATTCAGTACATTCGTTCCTCGATCCCGCACTTTGAAATTCCTCGCTATGTGGGAGAAACCTACCGGGATCGCGTTCCCGATACCTTCGATATCGCGGAGCGTTGCCGGCTTGGCGTGCATGCTCTTACTGCCATCGCCGACCCACACGCGGACTATGAGATTTGGGGAGCCGCGAATTTCTTCCGTAATCCCGCCACGATGGTTCACGACTTCAACGACTGGACACAGAACCAGGAAGGCTTTATGGAGGCATTGCCCCTGCTGCGCCTGGCTTCTGGCGAGAGCATGAACAGCGACGTCGACCCAGCCTGGATGCGCTCAACCCTGAAATCGATCGGTCCCGACGGGCTACTCTATATCCCGCTGAACGGACGGCCCTGGGGACGAGTGGCTAACGATGGCGTTACGCCGGTGTGGCAGGCTGACGGAAGTAAGACGGATTTCAAGAATCCAACGATCACGCAATTTGCGAACGTCTCCACCTGCCAGCGCATGATCGGCACCATGACGTTGTATTACCTGCGCGACAAAAACCCGGTCTGGATAAAAACAATCGAGCAGATGGTGACGCGTCTGAACGACATTGCCATCCATAAAAGCGACTATTGCTACTATGCGCCGGGATCGTTCGTGCCCAACGCGAAGTGCGATCCGAACGTTGCCATGCCCACAGGCAGTCTCTGGGGAGTTTCCTGGAACACAAGGCTGATTCAGGGCTTGGCCCAATATGCGCGCGTTACGCACGATGAACAAGCGATTCAACTGGCGCGAAAGTTAACCAACTATGCTCTGTATCGCTCGGACGTATTCGACTCGGACGGCCGTTGGCTGCTCGATCCGGAATTCCGTAAAGCGCAAGGATTTCCCGACTACGCTGTGCCCGATTACGTTCGCAAGCAATTCAGTCACGAGGGTATGCACCTGGGCGGGCACGGCCACGGCCATCTCATCGCCCTGCTCGCGCTAACCGATTTTGCCGAAACCACGAATGATCGCGCGCTCTGGCAGTTCTGTAAGAAAGCTTTCGATTGGACACGTCAGCCCGGAGATGAGTACGGCGTCTCTTTGCGCGTTGGGTGGATCCCGGAGTTCTATTTGCCGGGGTATCCGAGTGCGGATGCCGATCCGCTCGCCGACGTCCTGGGAATCGCTCTCAAACTGTCAGACGCGGGCTATGGCGATTATTGGGACGAAGTCGACCGTTTCGTGCGTAATCAATTCGCCGAGCAGCAACTGACAGAGACGGCTTCTCTCGAAGCTTTGTCTGACCGGTCCCCGAAAAAGCCTCTCAAGCAGTTTGAGTCCTCGGATCGAGTGATTGAGCGCAGCATTGGGGCATATGGAAGCAGCGTGAGCGGAAACGATTGGGCCTTGGGACTCGCCTCTACCGGTATTGCCCAGTGCTGTACAGGAAGTGCCACGCGCACCCTATATTATGTATGGAACCGGATGGTCGATTTTCGCGATGACCAATTGCGGGTCCACCTGCTGATGAATCGGGCTTCCACCTGGGCGGATATCTACAGTTACATTCCCTATTCAGGGCGAGTGGATGTAAAGATGAGGCGCGGTTGCCGGAACGTTCAGCTCCGTGCGCCCGAGTGGGTCCGTTCTTCAAGCCTGGAACTGGTCTGCAAGGTGAACGACGAACCACGTGTGCTCACTTGGGACCGCCGCTACGTGAATGTAGGGCCGGTGAAGACGGGCGACAAAATCACAATTACATTTCCTATTCATGAGCAGACAGTGGTCGAGAACATTGGTTCGGTAAAGTACACGCTGGTCTTGAAGGGCAACACAGTGGTATCGATCGATCCCAAGGGTAAGAACGTTCCGCTTTATCAGGGACGAGAACATTATCGTTCCGATCGGGCCCCGCTCAAGGAAGTAACCCGCTTCGTATCCCACGAGAACATCCTATGGTAGAGGGCGCACGTCCCCGGGCTGACGGGCCTGCTCTCACCCCGCTGTGCCGGCGGGGCCCCCATATCAGCGGTCTTCGATGGATCATCGCGTCTTTACTGTGCCTGGCAACCATCATTAATTATCTCGACCGGCAACTGCTCTCGGTAGTGGCGCCGATGCTTCGCCACGATCTTCATCTATCGAACACGCAATATTCCTACGCTATTAATTCCTTCCTTGTGGCTTACGCCGCCATGTTTACCATCGGTGGGTGGCTGGTCGACCGACTTAATACACGCCGGGGTATGGCGCTGAGTCTTGGCGTCTGGTCGCTTGCGAGTTTGTGCCACGCATTTGTAGTTGGCATATGGGACCTCTGTATCTACCGCTTTTTCCTTGGCGTCTCTGAGCCGGGAAACTTTACGGCCGGCATCAAAGCGGTTTCTGCCTGGTTCCCCACGAAAGAGCGTGGAGTTGCGATTGGGTTCGTGGTGTGCGGGACAGGCGTTGGCGCGGTGGTTGCGCCTCCGCTCGCCTTGTTTCTCGCGCTTCATTTTGGCTGGCGTACGGCGTTCCTGGTTCCCAGCCTTTGCGGATTGTTGCTTTTGCCCGTCTGGTGGACGGTGTATCGAGAACCGGCGAAGCATCCGTGGTTGACGGAGCGTGAACGCGAGCACATTCTTCAGGACAATAATCAGACCAGCGTTCGCTCCATCACCGTCCCTTGGTCACGTCTTCTACTCTATCGGCAGAGCTGGTCGTTTATCACTGCTCGGTTCTTCGCCGATCCATTGGGTAATTTCTTCTGGTTCTGGATTCCATCGTTTCTCGTCGCCGCAAAAGGACTGAGCCTGGGAATGATGGCCAAATGGCTTTGGATCCCTTACGTGTTTCAGGGTGTGGGGCAACTTGCCGGAGGCTATTTTTCGGGATACCTCATCCAACGCGATTTCGATCCCTTGCTGGCTAGGAAAATTGGATTGAGCATCTCCATTATGCTTTCTCCGATTGCTCTTCTGTCTTTGAGAGTCTCACACATTTCGGAGATACTAGTGATTCTCAGCGTCGCCATGTTCGGTATGGGGTGGTGGGGCGCCAACTACAACTCGGCGCTGATGGACGCCATTCCGCAGAGCTCGGTTTCGTCTGTCTCCGGTCTAGCAGGAACGGCTGGCGCCATCAGTTCCGTACTGGTTACCTGGTTTACCGGTTACGTGGTCGATCGTGGATCTTATGCGGCCGCCTTTTGGGTGAACTGCATGTTGATGGTCCTCTCCGTAGGTAGCGCGTGGCTACTGCTGAGAAAACCAATCCATGAGGAAGCGGCATCGCCGGCGGAATTATCTGAAGTTCAGACGACGACAGCTTGAACCAGGTCTGCGAGTTTCTTGACGAATGACATCTTCCGCCATCTGCAATCCCTGGTCAACTAGTCTGGTAGAGCAGGCCTGGCCACAACTAACCCGCGATGTTGCGACCACCCACTTGGACCTAAAGGCGGAACGGTGAGTGCCGCAAATCGAAGCAGAACGACATGGTAAACTGAAGAAACCAAACGGATGCCGACGTAGCTCAGTTGGTAGAGCAGTCGATTCGTAATCGACAGGTCATCGGTTCAAGTCCGATCGTCGGCTCCAGAAATTTCGATCCTGCCGTTTCCTTACTCGGTCGAGTCACAGCGTAAAATGAGGGGTTTACGTCTGAGTGTCACTCTCACGGCTGAGGTGTCTGCATGAAGTTGGAGAATAGAAGCGCCGTTCGGGCGACGGGCGCATTGGTGATCACTGTTCTGCTGCCGGTGCTTGTTCTTGCGCAAGTGGCCGCGCCGGCCACCGCGCATCCTGTGGGGGTGGTGAAGGCCGTTGGCGACAACAGCATCACGCTTACTACCGATGCCGGTGCGAGCCTGACCGTTGCAGTGAATCCCGACACGAAGATCCTTCGAGTTCCGGCTGGACAGAAGGACCTTAAATCTGCGACTCCGATTCAACTGAAAGAGATCCAGGTTGGCGACCGTACGCTGGTGACCGGAACTGCCGCAGCCGACGCGAACCTGGTGAATGCGGCGCGCGTGATCGTCATGACGAAGTCAGACATCGCGCAGAAACAGCAGCAGGATCAGGCAGATTGGCAGCGGCGCGGTGTCGATGGCAAGGTGAAGTCAGTGGACCCTGCGGCGGGCACGGTCACGATTTCCCCTGGCGCGAACAAGATGATCGTGGTGCATACCACGAAGGCAACGGTTATCCGGCGGTACTCGCCCGATTCGGTGAAGTTCGACGATGCCAAACTGGGAACACTGGACCAGATCAAGGTGGGCGACCAGTTCCGCGCACGCGGCGAACGGAATGCCGACGGAACCGAGCTGACGGCAGAAGAAGTCGTATCCGGAACATTCCTGACGGTCGATGCGACGGTGGTCTCGACCGATGCTGCTTCTAACACCGTGACTCTCAAAGACCTCGCGACCAAGAAGCCGGTAACAGTCCGAATCTCGGGAGATTCGCAGTTGCGGCAGATTCCTCCAATGATTGCGCAGCGAATTGCCATGCGTGTTAAGGGCGGTTCGTCCCAGGGCGTAAACGCCGGAGCGCAAAACACGTCAACTGGAGCGAGAGGAAATTCTGCCATGGCAGCAGGTGGCGGAGCACCTCAAGGCGGACCGTCTCCGGCCGGAGCGGCAGGCGGCTGGCAACCTGGCGACCATCCGCGAGGCCAAATGGATCTGCAGCAGATGCTTGGCCGCTTACCGGCGGTCGCGATTGGCGACTTGCAGAAGGGACAAGCAGTAGTGGTCCTCGCAACGGAAGGCAGTACAAGCTCAGCACCGACGGTGATCACGCTGTTGACGGGCGTGGAGCCGATCCTGACAGCTTCGCCGAGCGATAGCCGCACTGCGACGATGTTGCTGTCGCCGTGGAACATGGGTGGCCCGGCAGGAGACGCAGGCGCACAGTAAGTTTTCATCCCGTATTCATAGATTTCGAGGAACTTATAGAAGTGGTGAACTCCAGAATTGGCGCAGTACTGATCGCAGTATCCCTATTTTTCTTTAGCAGCTTCCTGTTCGCGCAAGCGCAGCCGGGATCGCTTCATGGACAGGTGACGGATCCGACCGGCGCCGTGATTCCCGGCGCTAACGTTACCGTTAAGAGTCCGGCGGGCAAGCCGCAAACCGTCACCACCGACGGACAGGGTTTCTACGAAATCAAGGGACTGGCTCCCGACGCCTACACGGTCACAGCCGTGGCCAAAGGGTTCTCGCCTTCGCAGCCGCAGATTGTCGCCGTGGCCACGGGCCAGGCCCAGCGGGCGAACGTTTCGCTGGAAATCCTGGTTGAGAAACAGGAAGTCGATGTTCAGGACCAGGGCGCACAGGTGGATGTGAGCCCGTCGAACAATGCCAGTTCGCTGGTGATCAAGGGCAAGGACCTGGAAGCACTCTCCGATGATCCGGACGAATTACAGTCGGAACTGGAAGCGCTCGCGGGTCCGGCCGCGGGACCGAACGGCGGACAGATTTACATCGATGGGTTTACCGGCGGACAGCTTCCGCCGAAATCGGCGATCCGTGAAATCCGAGTGAATCAGAATCCGTTTTCCGCGCAGTACGACAAGCTGGGATACGGTCGTATCGAGGTATTCACCAAGCCGGGGACCGACAAACTGCATGGGCAAGTCTTCTTCAACGCGAACAACGCCATCCTGAATTCGAAAAATCCCTTCGCAGCCGATGAACCGGGATATCAGACGAACATGATCAGCGGAAGACTGGGGGGAGCGCTGAATAAGAAAACGTCGTTCGCGCTCGATGGCGAATACCGCGACATCAACGACTTTTCGGTGGTAAGCACCAGCGTAACGGGAGTGTTACCGCCAGGAACGCCGAGCACCGTACCCAATCCAAGAAAACGTTTGAATTTCACGCCGCGTCTCGACTACCAGCTGACGCCGACGAACACCCTTACGATCCGCTACCAATATGAACAGAGAACCGATGACAACGATGGGGTTGGTGGATCGGGAACGGTAGCGCTGCCATCGCAAGCCTACAACGTGCGTTCCAACGAAAACACGCTGCAATTGGTCGATACGCAGGTACTGGGTCCGAAGGTGGTGAACGAGACGCGCTTCGAATATCAGCGCGACAGCACCAATGAAAATGCCCTGAATAGCGGTCCGGCACTGAATGTGGTCGGCATCTTTCTGGGCGGTGGTAACACGATCGGTACAAACCAGGATTTGCAGAACCACATCGAACTGCAGAATTACACCTCGATCGCCAGCGGCAATCACTTCATCAAGTTTGGCGGCCGGCTGCGAACAACCTCGGACAACAACTTCTCCACCGGAAACTACAACGGCACATTCATCTTCCAAAATGTGGCTGCCTACAACGCCGGTATTCCGAGCCAGTTTTCCGTCGTGACGGGATTGCCGAGGATTCAGAACAACTACATCGATACCGAGTTCTACGCCGAAGACGATTGGCGGGCGCGCCCGAACCTGACCGTGAGTTATGGTCTGCGATACGAAATCCAGAACGAGATCTCCTCCAACAAGAACTTTGGGCCGCGCATCGGGATCGCGTGGGGATTGGCGCGCGGGAAGAACACGCCGAAGACCGTGCTGCGAGCTGGATACGGAATCTTCTACGACCGCTTCACGCAGGACCTGATGCTGAACGTGGACCGGCTGAACGGCGTAAACCAGCAATCGTACGTGGTCGGTTCGCCGACGTTCTATCCGAATGTTCCGACGGCGAGCCAGCTTGTTGCTTTGGGATCAGCTACGCGCCCCACGGTTTACCAGTTGTCTCCCAATATTCGCGCGCCGTATACCATGCAGGCGGGGATCGGCGTGGAGCGACAGCTCTCAAAAAGTGCTACCGTATCCGTTACATACCTGAATTCACGTGGCTTGCATCAGTTCCTGACCGACAACGTCAACGCGCCCTTGCCGGGCACTTTCGATCCTTCAGACCCATCGGCAGCACAGTATCCGTTCGGAAACGTCGGCAACATCTATCAGTACCAGTCGGAAGGCTTGTTTAAGCAGCAGCAGCTGATCTCGAACTTCAACGTGCGCGCCGGGCAAAAGCTGTCGCTCTTCGGCTTCTACACGTTGAACTACGCGCACAGCGACACCGACGGAGCGAACAGCTTCCCGGTCGATCAGTACAACCTGATGGCGAACTGGGGACGGGCGGCCTTCGACGTGCGTAACCGGGCCGTTATCGGTGGAACATTTTCCCTGCCGTACGGCATGCGGTTGAGTCCGTTCATCTTTGCTCAATCGGGACAGCCGTTCAACATCACCTTCGGCCAGGATGTGAATGGCGATTCCATCTTCAACGACCGCCCGAACTTTGCGACCACATCGGGAACGAATGTTCTCTCGACGCCTTATGGCCTGATCTATACCACTCCGACGGCGGGCGAATTAATTCCGCGAAACCTTGGGACCGGCCCCGGTGCGTTCACTTTCAATCTGCGATTCAGCAAGACAATCGGCTTCGGACGAGTTGCAGAAAGCGCAAACAACCAGGGACAGCATGGCGGCGGGGGCGGTGGTCCGCGCGGCGGACCGGGAGGAATTGCCGGACGCGGGCTCGGCGGTGGCGGAGGCAATCCGTTCGGCGGTATGAATGCGACCACCAATAAGCGCTATAACGTGACGTTTACGGTGGCAGCGAGAAACCTGTTCAACAATGTGAACCTGGCCACACCTGTAGGGAATATCAATTCACAGTTCTTCGACCAATCAATCGCGCTGGCAGGAGGACCATTCAATACTGCCGCGGCGAATCGCCGTATCGACCTGCAAGTGATGTTCTCGTTCTAACGCGGCATTTCATCGGAGTTGGAGGAATACAGGCGGAACTCGCTTGACGCGACCCGCCCAAACGCTTGAGAATCAATGTTCGTTTCGTGAGGTTGAAATGCTAGCTTTGCTATTTGTTCTGTTCGCGATCGCGGTCCGTATCGATCCCAGCCATATCCTGTCGTTTACGCCGGTGGGCGCGGCACTGCTTTACTTTGGCGCACGCGGTCCGCGCAAACTTGTCTGGCTGCCGCTGACGCTGTTCGCCGCGACAGACGTTTACCTCACGCTTTATCAGTACCACTACTCGGTTACCGCCGACCAATATGTGTCCTGGGTCTGGTACGCCGGTATCCTGATGCTCGGATACCTTCTGCGGCGTAACGTCGGTCCGATGCAGGTGTTCGGAGCTTCTCTGGCGACTGCGATCTCGTTCTTCCTGGTAAGTAACTTCGCCGTGTGGGCGGTTTGGCCCACCTATCCGCACACGATGGCGGGATTAATGGAGTGCTACACGATGGGTCTGCCATTCTTCCGCCGCGAACTGGTGAGCGATGTTCTGTTCAGCGCGGTCTTCTTCGGACTGCCTGCTCTCGCTGGAGCCTTGGCTGCGCGTCGCGCCGAACAAAAAGCAGCCGCCTGATTCTTTTCGAGATCCGAAGCCGTGTGGTGCGCTTACCGTGCCACACGGTTTTCCTTTTTGAGCGATTCCCGCACCTCGGTTGAAACTAGTTGCCCATTAACGCTGGCGATATAATCGTCGGATGGCCGTGCTGTGGCAGGATGAGAAGCTCGATCCGGAATCGATAGCCAAGCTGTTCGATCGCGAGCGCAAAGCGTGGATGGAAATGGCTGAGTCGATCGAGAAGCTGAAGCCTTCGCTGATCAGCGGAGGCGTGGCATTGGAAGCGAGCCGGCACATCCATGACTGCCGAGCCCGGGCCGAGGCCCTTAAGAGATTGGTTTCGCGCCTGTGCGAGCAATACCAACTCGGCGTTGATTCCGGAAAAACCGAAAAGACTCACCCTTCCTGACTGGAAAGCGCTCGCCTCAGACGCTCTCGAGATACCGCAAACTGAATCGCGCAGTCGTGGTGCTCGAATTCTGCGGCGATCTCCGCCATCTGGTCCGGCGTGGGCTGAACGTCGTAGGGAAGATGCATGAAGAGTTTATGGCAGAGCGTGCACTCCCAGCAAAAAACCGAGCTTCCCAGCGTAAATGCTGGGGCGAGGCGACGGAATGTGCGCAAGTCTCCTAGCAACATAAAGACCAGACATTCAGGCACATCAATATCGGCGCAAATTGGCGCCTCCCGGTTTAGAAACATGAGATGGTTCGATAGGGGGGCCTCGGTTGGCTCGGAATCGTTAGCAGCAGCGTTAAAAAAACCTTAGATCGGCCAATGGAATCAATATTTTCCGCCGCTCTGACCGTTGGCCCGTGGACTTCCGTGTGAATGCGTGGCCGATGAGCCGGTGAACTCAGGTTTTTACCCGAAATCAGGGGCGTCACTTAGGAGATTCCCCATCCTTTGCCGGATTGCTGCTGGCCAAAGAACCGGAATATAATCCGCTTACTCTGGTGATGTACTTAAGACGCTGTTCGCGCACGGATTACCCCCGGTTGGTGCGCCTTGAGGTCGGTAATGTCTTTTGGGCAACAAATCGGGAACCATTCCTCGCGTACTAACGTCCTTATTTTCCGCACCTTCCTCTTCCTCACGTTAACCCTGACTATGGCCGTGTCGCTCTATGCCGATGATGGGATCACCACCGTCCAGGAAAATGGACGGACGATCTACATCAATGCTGAATCGGCCCAGGAGAAAGCCATGGTTCGTGCTGCTGCGGAACACAGCAGCTCGAGCCGGTTACTCTACTGGAGCAACACCGATCATTGCTGGAAACCGGTGCCGACGCCCTCGCCGGCGGCGATGTCTGCCGCTCGCAACGCGGCGGCCGAAGTGACCAGCTATGTGAACGCCCAACCCCGCACGTCGTTGAAACCGGTATCGGTGAATCCGAACTACCGGCAACTGGCGAACGGGTACCAGGTGTCTTCGGCGGCAATCGACAAAGCCATAGAAGAGGCTGCGCAACGACACGGTGTCGATGCCAACCTCGTACGCGCTGTCATCAAGGTGGAATCGAACTTCAACGCTCACGCAGTTTCGCGCAAGGGCGCCATGGGACTGATGCAGTTGATGCCCCAGACCGCCCGGCAGCTGAGCGTACAGAACCCGTTCGATCCTGCCCAAAATGTCGACGCGGGCGTGCGTCACCTGAAGTCGCTGTTGAAAAGTTATAACGGCGACGTGGCACTTTCGCTGGCGGCTTACAACGCCGGGGAACGTGCAGTGGCGCGAAACAACGGCATTCCGCCGTACACGGAAACGCGCGACTACGTGAAGAAGATTACCGACATCTATGGCAGCTTCAAGGGCTCGAAGTTTTACGCCACGACGTCGGCTCCCATCCAGGTTTCGCGCGATCCAAACGGGGTACTCAGGATTTCCAATACGGAATGATCAGGGTCTCGGACCGGGCGAAGAACGCAGAAAGAACGGTAGTGCAATCGCAAACTTCACGGCGCTGGATTCAGGCGCTCTGCGCGGCGGTGTTGCTGAGCATTGCGGCGGTGCCTGTGTTTGCGGCACGTACGGTGGCCCAAAAGAAGCAGGCCGCCCGCTCGCAATTTGAGACCGCCGAAGCGATGCGTCAGGCGCTGAATGAAAAGCCTGCCGCGCAGCGCAAACAGCGTGACTACCTCCGCGTGATGGACGCCTATCGCAAGGTTTATTACACCGCGCCTACGTCCAGCAAAGCCGATCCCTCAGTCTTCGCTGTGGCTGAACTGCTCGTCGAAGAAGGACGCGCCTTCAAGAATTCGCACGCGCTCGAAGAGGCAATCGGACAATATGAATTTCTGCGCAAGGAATATCCCGGAAGCAAGTACCGCGTGCAGGCGCTGTTGACCATTGGGCAGATCTACAAAGACGATCTTGCCGACAACGACAAGGCCAAAGATACCTTCCAGGAATTCCTGAAACATTATCCGCACAGCGAGCAAGCCGACGATGCGCGGCAAGCGCTGAAAGACATCGACGACGCCACCAGCACCCAAGCCAAAAAGAAAAATGCGCTCAAGAATAAGCAGGATGCAAAGCAGGACAAAGCGCAGGATACGGTTGCAGCCGAGAAGAAGCTGGACCTGAAGTCGCCGGAGGTGAAAGCCGGCGACTTGAAGAAGGTTGATGTAAGTCCTGACGATGACGCGAACGAACACGAAGGGCGCTCGATGGTCACGGGTGTCCGGCACTGGTCCACGCCCGACTACACGCGTATCGCGATCGATCTCGAGAATGAGGTGAAGTACAGCTCGGACAGGATATCGAGCCCAAGCCGCATCTATTTTGACCTGAAAGATACACAGCTTTCCGTCGCACTCAAAGGCAAGACGTTCGACGTCGATGACGGCTATCTGAAGAAGATTCGTGTGGCGCAATTCGCGCCGGGGCTGACGCGAGTGGTGCTGGAAGTTGGCGAGGATGTATCGGAATACTCGGCGTTTCTGCTGCCGAATCCGTACCGGCTGGTAATCGATATTCACGGAAAGCGTTCGACGACGTTGCTGGCGCGTACGCCGAAAACGGATCTTCCGGCGAAAGACATAGACCTTCCTAAGCCGTCGGAGAAGCCTCAAAAAGAAGTCGTAACGGCGAAGTTAGAACCGGCGAAAGAAACGGCGAAGGCCGCCGCGGCGAAGTTGGATGACGCGCAGGCAAAGACCCCGAAGTCGGCCGAGACGAAGTCGCAGAGTGGCTCGAACGCAGAAGCCAAATCGACGCCCAAAGCCGAAGGAGATTCCGCTGCAACTGCGCATGCGACTACAGCAGAAGCGAAGCCGGCAGTGATTGAGGCGAAGGCTACGACCAAGGCCGCCGGGCCGGTGAAGAAGGTGGTGGTCGAGAACGACGCCGATTTGCCGAAGCCGGATGTAACGGCAAAGGTAACGCCGGCAACTCCTGTGCCATCTGCAAAAGACGATCCGCCGACGCACGTGATTGCGAAGAAACATCCGGCACCCGAGAAGCTGACGGAGGCGAAAATCCGCGAGGCACAGCCGACCAGCGACGGAGACCGTTCCCTGATTCGCGCACTGGGCCTGAAGATTGGACGCATCGTGATCGATGCTGGCCACGGCGGACACGACACGGGCACGATCGGGCCGAATGGCGTGCGTGAGAAAGACATCGTGCTCGATGTCGCTCTCAAACTCGGCAAGTTGCTGGAAGATCGGCTCGGCGCCGAAGTCGTCTACACGCGCGACGATGACACGTTTATCCCGCTGGAAACGCGAACGGCAATCGCCAATCAGCAGCAGGCGGACTTGTTTATCTCCATCCATGCCAACTCGAGCAGCGACGCATCGGCCCGTGGAGTCGAAACCTACTATCTGAATTTCACCTCGTCGCGCGATGCATTGGAAGTGGCGGCACGGGAAAACGCGGTCTCGGAGAAGTCGATCCACGAACTGCAGGATCTGGTGAAGAAGATCGCGCTGAAAGACAAAATCGAGGAGTCGCGAGAACTGGCGGCCGATGTACAGCAATCGTTACACGCTGGTCTGGCAGCAAAGGCGCCCGCGATTCGCGATCGCGGGGTGAAGAAGGCGCCGTTCATCGTGCTGATCGGCGCGAACATGCCGTCCATCCTGGCGGAAATTTCGTTCATCTCCAATCCCACCGACGAGAAGAGGCTCCAGACGTCGGACTATCGTCAGAAGATTGCCGAATCGCTCTACAAGGGAATCTCGAAGTACGTCGGTGGCCTGAGCGGAATCAAGGTCGCGGCGAAGATGAGCAGCGAGCCGGGCGACTGAGAAGCAGTTTAGAGCTTCGGGCTTCAAGTTCCAAATTCTACGAGTAACCAGTCGGCCTTGGATTTCCTTAAGGAACCACAATCACCCGCGCGGCAGAAAAATCGCGTGGGCTGGTTGCCCACGCGACAGTCACACCATGCACTTTAATCTGCAATGGTGATCGCGATCCCCGGGCCTCCGCGGGTTACGTCGTACAGGTAGTAGCCGTCGTCGGTGTAATCCACATACACATCGTCGGTTTCATACCAGTTGGCCGGCCATGATTCCGGCCACGGGTCTGCCAGCGTCATCCAGTAGCCGTCATACTGGAATCGAGGATACCCACCCACGAACAGCAGCGGCAGTCCGTAAATGCGGAACGGATGCGGGCGCCCGAAGTAGGCGCGGAAGCGATCATCGGGGACCCGATAGCCGTGGTAACCCCCGCGCTGCGCCCAGGTGCGGTGTTCATTCTGCCACTGGTGAGCATGTGACTGGTCAAAGCCGGCGCGCACCTGCGTCTGGTTTTGCGGCACGCCGCTATGGTGAACGCCGCCGTGCGTCGGCCCGTTGTATTTAACGCCGCCGTGATAAGCACCGCCATAGCTCTGCGGCGGAGGTCCCTGGTGCTGCGGTGCCCGGTTGACCGCTTGCGGCGGGTGTGCCTGATGCGTCGCCGCGGGCTGCTGATGCTGTGGTTGTGCGTGAGGCTGGCCCTGCTGGGGATGGCCTTCCTCTTTTTTCTCCTGCTGGGCATAGGATGGGATTGAAATCCCAACGAGTAACGCCATCGTTACAAAAAGAACAGCGAATCGGTTCATACTATTGTGCTCCTTTGAGCGCCATGGGCTGCTGATAAGACAAAGCAGACATTGAGCTACTTAGATGCAGGTTTCGGGCCGAATAGGGCATGCAGTTTATCAGAGCGGCACGAATTGTTATGTTGGATTTCCGCGACAGCAGCGGAATTCCGGGCGGCACTGCCGTGAGGCGAACAAGGACCGCAGCGAACATCGGCAAATTTGTAAAGCAATCCAGCGGGCCGATCGAAGCCCCTGATCGATGGAAGTGAGCCACCGCAGCGACATTTGGGACACTCGGCTCCGAGGTGCAGCTCTCCCGCCGCACCCGCAAGTAACTTCTCTTTACAAATCTTCACGCACTCTTGACCGCGTGTAACGATCGGCGGAGTTAACGTCCGTGTGACACAAGGGCGGTTCCGGTTCGAGACCATGAGGTTTCTCGGGAGGAAAGTATGACCGGAGTATCGAAGTCGCCGGTATCCCTAAAGCCGCGGATGACAAAATCCTCAACTTTCAACCTCCCCTTCTTCACCCTTATTGTGTCCACTGGCTTGCTGGGATTCTTGGTTGCTGGCTGCGGCGGCGGCCGAAAGGGCGTGTCAGTCGGAGGCGGCGGCTTCGTCGAGTCCGAGAGTTGCAACAACATCTGCGATCCCTCTTGCACTGTGTATGACCCTGGCGTGTGCGGCGTCGGATCGAGCGGCACCACTGGAACCACCGGAACTACGGAACCGCCAGACAACACGGGAGGCAGCTGTTCCGACGCGTGCGACGCCAGTTGCGGCGGATACGACGCTGGTGCCTGCGATGGCGGAGGGATCGGCGATGGCGGCTGCGACAACGATACTTGCGGCGACGGCGGCGATCCCAGCGTAGGTGATCCGGGCGACGGCGGTTCCGGCGACCCGGGCTCAGGCGACGTTGGCGATGGCGGTGGCGACTACGGAGGCGGTGACGACGGAGGAGGAGATAGCGGTGGCGGAGATGGCGGCGGTGGAGATGGAGGTGGCGGGGACGGCGGCGATAGCGGTGACGGTGGAGCGCGCCATCCCGGGACTCATCCTTCCATTGCTCATCCGGCCAAGCCGTTGGGCCAGTCGGCGACGGTGCGGGTCGAACAATCTTTGCGTCCAGCCGACGTCACTTCGCGTGAAAGAGCAGTTGCATCGCTGGCTCTGGTCGATGCGCTTCCCGGATTCTCGCGACGCGATCTGGCGAAACAAAATCCAAAAGCACAACTTGCGGACGGAGGAAGCAATGAAGCGGCGCAATAGTGTGATCTTCGCAATCGCTGTAACCACGATGTTCGTGGCGTCATGCCTGAGTAGCGCTGCTCAAACCAGCTACTCGACCGACGACTTTCAGCAGGATCTCGCCGAAGCGAAGTCCGGAGATGTCAACGCGCAGTTACGTGTCGGTCTCGCCTACAATCGTGGACTCGTGACCAGGGGCAGCTATTCGCAGGCATGGCATTGGCTTCAGGCAGCGGCGGCGGGAGGATCGGCCGACGCTCAAGCATGGGTCGGAAGCATGTACTTCCTCGGCCACGGCGTGCCTCAGGATTTGGACAAAGCCTACGAGATCGAATCGAGACTGGCAGCGCAGAATGTTCCAACAGCCTCGCTCTACCTGGGACTGATGTACATGACCGGTCGCGGGGTGACGCAAGATTCGACGAAGGCCGCCAACCTGTTTCGGCAGGCGCAAGAGGCTGGCGACGCGCGCGCCATCGACATGCTGGGCGTTCTCTATCAGCGTGGAGAAGGTGTCCCGCACGACAACGGCCTCGCGGCATACTTTTATCAGCGTGCCGCCGCTCGTGGTGACGATTGGGGCGAGACTCATCTCGGCGACCTTTATTTGAAAGGGTTGGCAGGCCCGCGCGATTACGCCACGGCCTTCCGCAACTACACTGCCGCAGCGCAACAGGGAAACTTCACCGCACAACAACGAATCGGCTACATGTATGAGAAGGGCAAGGGCGTCAGCAAAGACTACCAGCAGGCCTTGAAGTGGTACACCATGTCGGCGCGCCGATCGTATTCGACGGCGCAACTGTCGCTGGCCGCGATGTACGAGCACGGGCGCGGCGTTCCGCAAGACTCAGTAACGGCTTACGCCTGGACGCTGCTGGCAGCGAACAACGGCGATCCGGCGGCAACGCCACGGCTGGAAAAACTTCGCCAGTCGCTGAGCGATGATCAGATCGCCCAAGCGAGGACGATGGCGGGCACATTGACGAAGGCAGCACAGTAGCCGCCAACTTCGAATCTCCTCACAACGCATTCAAACTTCCAGAGTAAACTGGCGGGTCACGCCAGGAACGACGAATGCGCAACTTCGAGGTTTTGTTCGATCACAGCGATGCCGCCGGAATCGACTATCCGGCGCTGGAAGGTTATGGACCCCTTTCGTTTCCCGTGCCGCCGCTCGATCGTCCGTGGATTTATTCCAACTTCGTGCAGTCACTCGATGGCATTGTGTCGCTGCGCGGCAAGTTCGGCTCGGGCGCGGCGATTTCGCAATCGGACGACGACCGCTGGCTGATGGACGCGCTGCGCGCACATGCCGACGCGATCCTGCTCGGCATCAACAGCTTGGTGGAAGAACGTTTCTACATGGGCCAGGGGCGTGGCCCGGTGTTTAAGATCGCCGACCCCGAAATGTTAGCGTTGCGCGAAAAGCTGGGCCGCGGACGACAGCGGAACATCTTCGTTACCAATTCAGCGACAATTCAACTGGCTGACTTTCGCGTCTTCGATGGCGAATTGGTCGACGCCTACGTGGTTACCACTCGCGCGGGTGCAGATCGGTTGCGCGCGCAGAAGCACCCCCCAGTGAACATCATCGAGGCGGGCGATTGGCCGCGGATCGATCTCGATCTGGCGATCAAGAGGATCCATCGCGAACTCGGGGTGAACTATCTGCTTTGCGAAGGCGGTCCGACGCTCTACGGTTCCATGGCCAGAGCAGGACTGATCGACGAGAAATTCGTTACGATCTCGCCCGTCGAGGTGGGCCAAATGGCGCCTCCAGAGCAGGAAATGTCGGAATTCGATAAGACGCGCATCCGGCCGACGACGTTTGCCGGCCAGGGGTTCACCAAAGACAACATGTCGCGATGGACCTGGCTCAGTTGCCGGCGCGTAGGCGATCACGAGTTCAATCGATATCGAAAGAAGTAGTCTGTCGCTTCGAAGTGCGGCAGAAAGAAGAAGCCCCGCTCGCAACAGCTATGGCTGAGCGACCACGCGGATGTGCGCCATCATGCCTCCGTCCTCGTGTTCCAGAATGTGGCAGTGGTAGACGAAGTCTCCGATCTGCGAGAACGGTATCGCTACCGTTACAGTATTGACCTGGCACTGACCGCTTCGCCACGTGGCGACGGTTCCGTCGCAGGCATCGGTCCCATGGGGGACCGCGATGCTATCCATCAAAACCGAGGTGTTACCGGAGCCGTCGACGAGGCGGAACTTCGTCTGGTGAATGTGGAAGTTGTGATCTTCGCCGGAAACGTTCACCAGTTGCCACTGTTCGGTCACGGGTTGATTGCCGGGCGCGAGCGGCAGGCAGACGGTGATGGAGGAGTGGTCGAAGGGCGCGATGTCCTGGAAAGTGCCGGGAACAGGCGTGCCGTTCTCGTCGAGTTCTTCGTAGCCCAGGCCGAATTCACCGTTCGAGGGAACGCCAAAGAAGATTCGGCGTGTGTGTCCTGCGGGAAGAGCTTGGCACGTCGGATCCTCGAGCGAATCGACCTGCTTGCGCAGCGGTTGCGTGCGTGGCGTCGCTTTCGCCATCCGGATCGCGTCGTTGATAGGTACGTCGGCGGCAACGCCAGGCAGTTTGACGAGAGGCGAACTGCCGAGCACTCCTCCAGCCACAAGCGCCCGCCGCGAATCGCCATGAATGCTGAGCACGCGTGCGTTCGCCGATGGATTGCTGGTGAAGAAAACGTGCGCGAGATGAATCGCGGGCCAGTCGTCGCCGGTTTCACCGCTCTGGTAGGAAGGCGTGAGCAGTGTGGCGGATTGCGATCCATTCGAAGTGACGTAAATCTCGGCTCGCGAACTGGGCATCACGTGCATCGTGTTGCCGCACACTGGCTGCGAACCCAATGCGCCCGACGGACATGGGACAGTCGAAACGCGATTGCGAAGGGCCGCTTGAATTTGTGTGGCGGGTGTTCCGACGGGGATGTCGAGGCTGACGCCATCGAGTGAGAGCACTTGAAATGCCAGCGGTCTGCCCGTGGTGTCGTCGACGAGCGTGAGATCGTAGGAGCGGCTGCCGGATGCATCCGTGATGCGCCAGACTTCGCCGCCGTTGACATGCATGTGAGGGAAGACCTCGCCGTTGATCGAGTGGACCCAGCGTCCACCAGTGTGATCGACCGGATTGCCTTGGTCGTCCGTAGAGGGCTGCCCGGGGCAAAAGCCTTCGCGCGGCGCATCCGTGGGAGCCGGATCGGGCGCGCAGAAGCCGGAGTCCTGCTGGGTAAGCATGCTGGAGTCTTTCTCGATCTCCATGTCCTTCAGCAGCAGGTATCGAGTTCTAACGTTGGAGTTAACCAGCGGAGCGCCGCTCGCGTCTTTGAGATAGTCGTTGATCGAGCCGACGGTGATGACGCCCGCCATTCCCGCCGAAACCTGGTTCAACGACAATCCGTGAACATGCGGATGGAACCAGAAAATTCCAGACGGATGGTTCGGCGGTACGTAAATGTCGTAGTCGATGGGCTGGTCGGTGTAATCGAGGCCGGGATGCTGCGTGTAGAGCGGCGGCGTTAGCCCTGCCGGATAGCCCAGCACGTAAACGTAGTCGCCGTAAGTTGAATCCCCATTGCCGGCGCGACGCGGTTCAACGATCATGCCATGGGTGTGCAGATTCGTGGGATTGGCGGCGAGCATGCCGGGATCGTCGTTGGCGTGCTCGGCATCGTCTGGTGCCGGTGGCAGGCGATTGACCAGGCGAATCTTCAGATGATCTCCGGCCTGCAATTGCAGGCGAACTCCGCCGTACGGAGCGAAGGTGTGAGAATCGTCGGGGCAGGTGTTGTTGACCGCCGCCGACCTCTGGCAGACCTGGTACACCCAGGCCTGCGGCTGAAATCCGGCAAGCTGGGTCGTAGTGGAAACACGAGCTTCCATGAGAATGTCGAGTACGCCGTTCACGCTTTGGAAGACGGGGAGGTCTGCGAGTTCCGCGGGATCTTCGGTGGGAGATGATCCCGAATTCGAGCCGCAGGAGAGCAACAGCAGCGTAAGGGTCAGGATAAAAGCAAATCGACGCAAACGGGATCTCCCAGGGAGACGGACGAAAATGATCGGAAACAATAGGGTCGTTGAGCGATATATACCCTGACGGCTCCCGCAAGGATGGATTAGATGCGAAAAGTAGCAGGAACTTTGCTTTGGGCTGTTCCACGCGGGTTTTCTGCGGATTTCGGAGGTTGAACAAAACAAAATGAACGCAAACGATTTTCGGCGAATCGCCCTGAGCCTGGAAGGCGCGGAGGAAGGCTCCCATATGGGATCGGCGGACTTCCGTGTCGGAGGACGAATCTTCGCGACGCTGGCAGCGCAAGCTCAGGGTTACGGCAACCTGATGCTAACGCCAGAGGTACAAGCGCAGTTCGTGAGCGAAGCTCGGGAGATCTTCATTCCTATCCATGGCGGTTGGGGAAGAATGGGTGCGACCCACGTGCACCTGGCGAAAGCGAACGAAGATTTGTTGCGTGGCGCGTTGCAGACGGCTTGGCAGATCAGGGTAGAGAAGAATGGCAAGAGGAAGAAGAACACGATAAAGCCGCGAGCCCGGTCGAAAAAATAGTACGGCCGCTAACGATTGGCAGCAGCGACTGCCCTCGTCGCGGCCTCACTTTCCTGATATTCGCTGATGAGCGCCGATTTCAGCCGCTGCACCTGAACGAGCCCAGCGGCGTATGCACCTCCAAGCACGACCAGGCAGGCATGTCCCACTCTCCAGTAGCTGTGAATCAGCACATACGTTGACCATCCATACACAAGATTGAGTACCCGCATGTCGCTGGGGAGCCCGCGTCCGTCGGTGTCCTCGAGGTACTGAGCGATATTCTCGAATCCGCCGGCCCATCGGGTGTAAACGCTCCAGAACGCCATCGCGCCGAGCAACATTAAGCCCCAACGTACCTGGCTGCGCGTAATGGGAGCATTAAGTCTTGAGTAGAACGTGAGCATCAGCACGGTGGCCAGCACATAGGCTCCACCTTCGCCCCAAAACGTGAATAACAATTTGGCGTGCGCTTCCGGTTGCAGGTTGCCCAAAACGAAAAGCGTCAAAACGGCGGCGCTCACGATGACCCAGAACCACCGCTCCAGCCGATAAGCATAGTATCCGCCGGCAGCAACTGCAGCGCCTAAAACAACGCTGATCCAGCGCCCGCGCTCTTCGGGGATCAGCGTGATCCACGCGGTCGGAAAGGCGGCGTAACCGCAAAACCATGCCGTGATGGCGTGCCCGCTTTCGTGCAGCCACATGGAGAGGAAGTACGTGAGTATCGGCATGGCGCGATTCAACAGCCAGCCCAATAGCAGCGCGCCGGGAAGCGCGAAGATGCGACACGTGAATTCGTTCTTCGCCTTTCGTTGATCTTCAGCGATCGTTTCGGGCGAGCGATCCGGAAGGGCGGGTCGAACGGCGGCGACCGCCTCCTCGAAGGCAACATACTTGGCGAAGATCACGCCGCATTTTAGACACTCTTCCGTCTGCAACGCATGATCGAAATGGCACTTCGGACATTCCATGGCCGCCCGTAACAAGCGTGATCTTACGTTCGCCCATGCAGGTTGCCGATTGGCAGTCTGGGTTCATCCAAAACCAGCTGAATTCGGTCCACCACCATCAGCACGAACCACTAGCCACTACCCACTAACCACTAACCACTTCTTCACCACACCCTGCACCGATTCTCCTTCACCATCGGCTGCCCCGCTTTGCAACTGAACGCCTTCTCGAATTCCGGTACGTTGACCACCAGACCATTCACACGGTACCTGCCGGGTGAGTGCGGATCGGTGATCGCGTTTGCCCGAGCGTCTTCTGGTCGCACGTTCTCGCAAGCCCACTGCGCGTATCCGATGAAGAAGCGCTGTTCGGGAGTGAAGCCATCACGCGGCTCCAGGTGCTGGTTCTTCGTCTGTTCCTTCCACGCCGCCCAGGCGAGGATCAGGCCACCAAGATCGGCGATATCTTCGCCGAGAGTCAGCTTCGAATTGATTTTGATATCGTCGACAACAACGTACTGCGCGTATTGGTCCACGATGCACTGGGCGCGTTCGGTGAAATTCTTGGCGTCCTGCTCGGTCCACCAGTCTTTCAAATTGCCTCTGGCGTCGAACTGGCGGCCTTCGTCGTCGAACCCGTGCGTCAATTCGTGACCGATGGTGCCGCCGGTGTTGCCATAATTTGGCGCATCGTCCATTTTCGGATCGTAGAGCGGCGGCTGAAGAACACCGGCGGGGAAGGTAATGTCGTTCATCTGCGGATCGTAGCCGGCATTCACCGTCGGCGGAGTCATGCTCCACTCCCCGCGATCGAGCGGCTTGCCGATTTTGTTGAGCTGGCGGTGTGACTCAAACAATGTCGCCCGTTCCACGTTGCCGACGAAGTCGTTGGACTTAATGTCGACCGAGCTGTAGTCGCGCCATTTATCCGGATAGCCGATCTTGTTAACGATGGCGTGAAGCTTTTCGATGGCCTTGGCCTTCGTCTCCGTGCCCATCCAGGTGAGCGCGTTGATGTCCTGCTCCATGGCGTCTTCAATCTGCCGGGTCATGAGAAGGGTCTTGTCTTTCAGTTCGGGACCGAATGCGCGTCGCACGAATTCCTGGCCGAGAGCCTCGCCCAGTTGCTGATCGACGAGCGAAACACAGCGCTTCCAGCGAGGACGTAACTGCGGCGTTCCGCGCAGAGCCCGTCCGTAGAAGTCAAAATTCTCATTCACGAAAGCGTCGGAGAGAAACGGCGCGTTGGCGTGAGCAACGTGCCAGCGAAGATAGGTCTTGGTGTCGTCGAGACTCAGCGTTGTGAGCTGCTGGTCGAGGGCCTTGTAGAACTCAGGTTGAGTAACGTTGAAGACGTTCTGCGGCGGCAGCCCGATGCCCTTTATGTAGACAGCCCAGTCAAAGTGCGGGGTCAGTGCCTGTATCCCGCTAAAGTCCATTTTGTGAAACAGGTTGTGCGGCTCCCGGCGCTCCACCCGCGTGAGCTGCGGCTTGGCCAGGGCCGTCTCGATCCGCATTACCGTCTCAGCTTCCTTCTGCGCGACCTCGGGCGAGTCGCCGAGCAGCTGAAACATCTTTGCCACGTGCGCCACGTACTTCGTGCGCAGATCCTTCGAGTGCTCATCGTCCTTGGTGTAGTAGTCGCGATCGGGAAGACCCAGTCCGCCGGCTTCGGCGAAGGCAATCACCGACTCTGAATTCTCGAAATCCTGGTTTGAGCCGAAGTTGAAGAACGGATCGGCCTGCATCTCCGTGTGAAAGGCTGCGAGCAAAGGCGGCAGATCATTTGCCGATTTGAGCGCCGCAATCTTGTCGAGGTACGGCTTGAGCGGCGCGGCGCCGAGCTTGTTGACAGCGGCTTCGTCCATGCAGGCGCCGAAAAAGTCGCCGATCTTCTGCTGGTTGGCGTTCCGGCCGGAAGTTTGCTTCGACAGCTGATCGAGAATTCCCCACAGGAACTGCTGGTTGTCCTGGTAGAGCTTGCCGTAAACGCTCCAGCGGGCCTGGTCGGCGGGAATCGGATTGTTCTTCATCCAGCCGCCGCAAGTGTACTGGTAGAAATCGACGCAGGGGTTGGCGGACTTGTCCATCGCAGTGACATCGAGTCCCGGCGTGTAAGGAAACGAGGTAAGCGGCTTCTCGGTTTGGGCGGCAGCAGAAACGGTGAAGGCGATGAGCACCAGCAACAGTCTTTTCATTCGGCTCTCCCGGGACGAAGTCGGCAGTGTATTAGGAATTGTGCATTCCGGCAAAGAGGGTTGGGGCGAGTACCGGGACAGCGGCGTCTATTCAAGAAGATCCGGCTACTTTTCTATATCGAACTTTCCGAGCCGCTTTCTCGCAGCTCCGACCACCACGGCCCACACAATCGAAGCCAGGTATAACAGGCCGATCGACATATAGAGGCCGTAGAGTTCCCGCAATTGAACGTAAAGGAAGCTGGGGCCAATTGCTCGCATCACGAAGACGATTGCGATTCCGACCACGCCAACGGGTATCGAAAAGAATAGGACCATTGGAGTCGATTCCGGCTTGCGCCAGAGCCGCATAAGCAGCACCGGGCAGAGCAGCAGCGATCCGGCATATAGCGCGAACGCCAGCACAATCGAAATCCACGGGCTGAAATGCGACCAGCGATGCAGGCGAGGACCAAGAATCAGGCCCACCACCACAGCGGCAGCTCCCACGACACTCCATAACACCATGTACTTGCGGCGGAAGCTGACTTCGGTGCGAGGAGGAATTCGGCCTTGAATCATCTAGAGGCAGATTACAAAATCTTATGAGACGATACAAATTAACGCGACGCCGATTCGCGTCTGGCGACTCCCGGCAAGTTCTGCCATAATTGATTGTGCACCCCTACTGCTTCCCTTTGACCATCTGGCAGGCCAATGGGAACGCGTCTCGGTGCAACACTCCCAAGCAATCAAATCAAGAGGGGCAGGGATGGCGAAATACATCTTTGTGACCGGCGGTGTGGTGTCTTCACTCGGCAAAGGCCTGGCAGCGGCGTCCATCGGATGCCTGCTCGAAAGCCGCGGCCTTAAGGTCAACATGCAGAAGTTCGATCCGTATCTGAACGTCGACCCGGGCACCATGTCGCCCTTCCAGCACGGCGAGGTCTTCGTGACCGACGACGGCGCCGAGACCGACCTCGACCTCGGCCACTACGAGCGCTTTACCCACGCCAAGCTGACCCGCGACAACAACTGGACCACCGGCCGCATTTACGAGCAGATCATCACCAAGGAGCGCCGCGGCGACTACCTCGGCAAGACCGTGCAGGTCATCCCCCATGTCACCAACGAAATTAAAGCCGGGATGAAGAAGGTGGCCGCCGACGTCGATGTCGTTCTCGTCGAAATTGGCGGCACCGTCGGCGATATCGAATCGCTGCCGTTCATCGAAGCCATCCGCCAGATGCGCCAGGAACTCGGCCGCGAAAACACGCTGTTCGTCCACGTCACACTCGTCCCCTGGATCGCCGCCGCCAGCGAACTGAAGACCAAGCCGACCCAGCACTCGGTGAAAGAGCTGCTGAGCGTGGGAATTCAGCCCGACATTCTGCTGTGCCGTACCGACCGGTTCCTCTCCAAGGACATCAAGTCGAAGATCGCACTGTTCTGCAACGTCGAAGAAGAGGCCGTGATCACGGCGAAGGACGTGGGATCGATCTACGAGTGCCCCCTGATGTTCGCCAACGAAGGCGTGGACACGCTGGCGCTGAAATACCTGCACATCGATGCGAAAGATCGCGATACGTCGAAATGGGAAGACCTCGTGCATCGCGTTTACAACCCGAAAGACGAGGTCTCGATCGCAATCGTCGGCAAGTACGTCGAGTACGAAGACTCGTACAAGTCGCTGAAAGAGGCGCTCGTGCACGGCGCGCTCGCTCATAACCTGAAGCTGAATCTCAACTGGGTTGAGGCCGAAGGGCTGGAGACTAAGGACAAAAACGACCGTTCGTATGAGTCGCAGCTCGAAGGTTACGACGGCGTGCTGGTTCCCGGAGGCTTCGGCAAGCGCGGTATCGCCGGCATGCTGAACGGCATCCGGTATGCACGCGAGCGCAAAGTCCCGTACTTCGGAATTTGCCTGGGCATGCAGACGGCCTGTATCGAGTTTGCCCGCAACGTCTGCGGACTGGATGACGCGAATTCGAGCGAGTTCGATCCGGCGACGCCGCACCGCGTGATCTATAAGTTGCGCGAGTTGCGCGGCGTGGAAGAACTCGGCGGCACCATGCGCCTCGGCGCCTGGACCTGCAAACTTGAGCCGAACACTTTTGCTGCGAAAGCCTATGGCGCGACGGAGATCAGCGAGCGCCACCGCCATCGTTATGAGTTCAACCGCGAGTACGAAGAACAGTTGACCGCGAACGGCCTGAAGATCACCGGATCGACGCCGGACGGAACCTACGTCGAGATCGTCGAGCTGCACGACCATCCATATTTTCTCGGCTGCCAGTTCCATCCGGAGTTCAAGTCGAAGCCGCTCGAGCCGCATCCGCTGTTCACGGCGTTCATCAAGGCGAGCTACGAGAATCGGCTGAAGCGGATGTCGTCGAAGCACAAGGAAGAGGTTGAAATGTTTTTAAGGCCGGAAAAAACCGGAGTTAGTCGTTAGCGGAACTGCTTGTAAGTGGGAAAGGATGCCCGTTCCCACATCAATCTCCCGCTAAGTCCCTTATTTTGTATGATGTACCCTTAAGCTGTTGATTCTATGGGAGGGGTGGTGTTTTTTATTTTTTTAGACCCGAACCCTTAAAATAACCTAGCGTTCGTTCGGCATTAATCCGTGTTTCACCGCTTTTATCGCGAAACTGGAAACTGGAAACTGTCTTTCTCTTTCAAACTCGGCGATTTCACCATCGGCTCCGGCAAGCTGTTTCTCATCGCCGGGCCGTGCGTCATTGAAAGTGAAGAACACGCGCTGAAGATGGCGGAGTGCATCTCCGGCGTCACCAAGGCGCTGGGCGTTCCGTACATCTTCAAGGCCTCGTACGACAAAGCGAACCGCACGTCGCTCAAAAGCTTTCGCGGTCCCGGGATCGTCGAGGGACTGCGCATTCTGCAAAAGGTGAAAGAGACGGTAAACGTGCCCGTGCTGACCGACGTTCACGAAGCCGTCGATGTGCCGTTGGTGGCAGAAGTCGTGGACGTGCTGCAAATCCCGGCGTTCCTCTGCCGCCAGACCGACCTGCTGGTCGCCGCCGGAAAAACCACGAAGGCCATCAACATCAAGAAGGGGCAATTCGTGTCGCCGTGGGACATGCGTCATGCGGTTACCAAGGTCCGCGAGTCCGGCAACAACCGAATCTTCCTCACCGAGCGCGGTTCGTCGTTCGGATACAACAATCTTGTGGTCGATATGCGCTCGCTGGCCATCATGCGCGACTTTGCGCCGGTGGTTTTCGACGCGACGCATTCGGTGCAACTTCCGTCGGCGGGCGGGAATGGCGAAGGTGTTTCCGGTGGCCAGCCAGAGTTCATTCCGGTTCTGTCTCGGGCGGCCGTAGCCGCAGGCGTGGATGGCGTTTTCATGGAAGTACACGACGATCCGCCGCGGGCCAAATCCGATGGCGCGAACGCGCTGGAGCTGCAGCATCTGCGCGGCGTCCTGAACGAACTCATCGCGGTCCACAAAGCGGTCAGCTCTCCGAAAAAATAGGCAACTGACGTGCAAGGTGTCCCGGAATGGAACGTGAAGTGAATGCAATATTCTCGTCCGGACCTTCCAAAATCCTTTGTCGCTCATTCAACATGAGAGTACGAGCCCGGGAGGGCGTACGCTTTTCAGCCCACGATTCGGAGAATCGTGGGCTAGCGAATACGTCCTCTCTATTTCCCGGGGCCGGCTTTAGCCGGCTGCACCATCAATGTCCCACGCCTACGCCCGCAATTATGTTCATCTCATCTTCGGCACAAAAGGCCGACGACAAATCATTAAGCCGCCCATACAGGAGGGCCTTTGGACTCTAATCGCCGACATCGCGCGCGAATACGGTGTCGATGTGCGCGCCGTAAGCGGAGCAGAAGACCATGTCCACATGTTGGTTTGCTTACCGCCGAAGATTGCCTTGGCTAATCTTGTTCGAAACGTCAAACAAGGTTCATCGAAGTGGATGAATGAGAACGGGCATTACTTTCATTGGCAGGTGGGGTATGCGGCATTCAGTGTGAGCACGTCGAACCTGGCGGTCGTCGATGCGTACGTGCGGAATCAACCGGAGCATCATCGGAAGCGTTCGTTTGAAGAAGAGTTCGCAATGCTGCTGGAGAAGCACGGAATCGAATTCACGCCGGAGAAGATATTCGGCTGATCGCGGCGCTTTGCGCCGCCTTGGGAAGATATTGAGTAGATCCGCTCACCCACGGGTCTTCGACCCGTGGGCTCAAAAGCGTACGCCCTTCCACCTCGCAAGCTCGGTGTTCGGGCTAAATATTCTCCTTCCCGTCCGGTATAGAATCCCCCTGAGGTTTCCATGCGTCTGATCAAGCTGCTTATCGCAATCTTCGTCTTTGCTCTGCCGATTGCCGCCCAAGTCCTTGCCCCGGCTCCCGCTTTCAATGGCACCGATCAGTGGAAGGCCGCGTTCTCGGCTACCGACGCTGCAAAGCTGATAGCCCTGTATTCCGTTGCGCCCCCGGCGCGCTTCATTAATAAAGACGGTAAGCCCGCCGACGATATCGCACCCGAAACCGATTTCTGGCAGCAGCAGCTCAAAGCCGGCGTTAAGGATCCGCAGGTTCTATCAACGGTCGAAGACGATAAGAATGGACTTCACCTGGTGAATCTGCAACTCGCGATGATCGTTCCCACTTCCGCTGGGCCGAGGACGCGCTATGTCATCGAACAGCAGGCGTGGCAACAACAGGGTGATCAGTGGCGTATCGTACTGGCAACTCACACCGATCTGCTGAAGATCAAGCAGCCGACCAAATTGAATGCCAACCTGTACGAGAAAGACGCGGACGCCCGCACAGAAATCAAGAACGCGGTCGCGAAAGCTACCAAGGATCACAAGCGCGTGGTTCTCGTCTTTGGCGGCAACTGGTGTTACGACTGCCATGTGCTCGACGCGGCATTCCACCAGCCCGACGTGCAGCCACTCGTCGAGAAAAACTTTGAAGTGGTCCATGTCGATATCGGCGATGACGGCAAGAAGAACAACGACCTTGCGGATCAATACAAGCTTCCGCTCGATAAGGGTGTCCCTGCGCTGGCCGTGCTCGACTCCAGCGGCAAGCTGATTTATGCGCAGCAGAACGGCGAATTCGAGGCGGCGCGTTCGATGGATCCCGACGACATCATCGCCTTCCTGAACAAGTGGAAACCGTAGCTGTATGGCGAGTTTGGTAACATCGGCGTCAACTTCTGAGATGAACCGTCTAGGCGAGAACGTCGTTCGTATTGAGGCCGAAGCGCTACGCCGGCTTGCGGATCGGATTGCCGGTCCGATGGGGCAAGCCTTTCGCGACGCCGTCGAGCTGCTTTCGTGCTGCGCGGGGCGCGTGGTGGTCACCGGCATGGGCAAGAGCGGACTGGTCGCGAGGAAGATCGCGGCCACGCTGAGTTCGACTGGAACGCCGGCGTTATATCTGCATCCGGCGGAAGCGCTGCACGGCGACCTGGGGATGATCGCCCGCGGCGACGTTGTCATCGCACTCTCCGCCAGCGGCGACACCGAAGAGATCCTGGCGCTGCTGCCGACCATGCAGCGGCTGGAAGTGAAGCTGATCACGCTGACCGGCGACGGCATTTTCTCGAACACCAGCAGCGGCAAGCTTTCGACGCTGGCGCAGGCTGCCGATATCGCACTCGATTGCTCGATCGACAAGGAAGCGTGTTCGCTCGGATTGGCGCCGACCGCTTCAACGACGACCATGCTGGCGCTCGGCGATGCGCTGGCCGTGACGCTGGCCGACAAGCGCGGATTCAAGGAAGAGGATTTTGCCAACCTTCATCCCGGCGGCAAGCTGGGAAAGAAGCTGGCTCGCGTGAGCACGCTGATGCATTCGGGCGACGCGATCCCACGAGTCACGGCGGAGACGCGCATGTCGGACGTGATCTACGAGATGTCGCGCAAACATCTTGGCGTCACCACCGTTACCGATGGGGAGAAGCTGCTGGGAATTGTCAGTGACGGCGATCTGCGGCGATTGCTGGAAAAGCGCGGCAAAGATGTCATGGATCTGACCGCGGCCGAATGTATGACGCGCTCTCCAAAAACCATCGGCCCAGACGACTTCGCGACCACCGCACTGAATCTAATGGAACAGAAGAAGATTACATCGCTGGTGGTGGTCGATTCGGAACGGCAGGTGCTCGGCATCGTGCACCTGCATGATTTGTGGGGAACGGAACTAGTTTAGATTTCAGATCTAAGATTGAAGATTGGAAACCGAACTTCGGAATCGAGGCGTTTCAATCTTAAATTCGAAATCTTAGATGGGGAGATTTTGATGTATCACTACGATCCGCAAACGGCGTTGGAAGAGTTGCAGGAGGAGGCGCTGTTGCCGAATCCTGTACACCTGCGCGACATGTTGTTGCGCGCGCACTTGAAGCCCGAGGAATCGCTGGAACTGAACCGGCTTTTCGTGGAATACCAGTCGCAATTCGGGCGTTTACAGAGCCTCGGCAAAGAGGTGCTGAAGGGCATCGAGAAGCACCTTTCCGCGAAATAGAGTTTTCCACATTACTTTGGTTCTGCGTCTGCCGTTTTAGGCCACCGACTCCGTGCCGATGATGTGTTATAGAAAGAGCAACGGGGTTCGGTAGAGCAATGTACCGTCGTAAATGGAACCGGGTAAAAATGGTTTTAGGGGTAAGGGTCCTGGGCTCTGGCAAGAATGGTTCCCAGTTCGACGAGCTAACCCATACTTTAGACATCGCCCTCGATGGCGCCCGCCTGGGCGGCATGGAGCGTTTACCGCTCAAGCCCGGTGATGTGATCGAGCTTCGGCGCAAGAACCGGCGAGCGAACTTTCGCGTGATGTGGGTGGGAGCGCCCGGCACCCCGCGCACCGGTCATGTGGGCCTGCATGCGATCGAGATCCATCCGGATTTCTGGGGTATTGAAGTTCCTCGCCAGGGCGAAGCGTCACCGATCCCGGTGCAGGGACGCATCGTGCATTCCGAAGAGCGAGCGAGCTAGGAAACACGGCGCACAGGTTCGAGATTTCAAAAACATCATCCGTTACAATGAACAATTCACCTTGTAAGGGAATTGCTCATGTATCGTTGGTCGCAATTATTCATACCCACGTTGCGGGAAGCGCCCGCCGACGCCGAAGTTTCCAGCCACAAGTTCCTGGTTCGCGGAGCCTACATTCGCCAGCTTTCCGCCGGCATTTACAGCTATTTGTTTCTCGGACAGCGCTCGATCCTGAAGATCTCGAACATCGTCCGCGAGGAGATGGACAAGATCGGGCAGGAGTTCTACCTGCCGGCGATTCACCCGCGCGAAATCTGGGAAGCCAGCGGACGCTGGTCGGTGATGGGCGACAACATGTTTCGCCTGAAAGACCGCAAGGGCGCCGATCTCTGCCTGGGCATGACGGAAGAAGAAGTCATGACCGAGATCGCGCGCAAGGAACTGCGGTCGTACAAGCAGTTGCCGCAAATCTGGTACCAGATCCAGCAGAAGTTTCGCGATGAGCCACGTCCCAAGGGCGGACTGATGCGCGTGCGCCAGTTCACCATGAAGGATTCGTACTCCTTCGACCTCGACAAGGCGGGGCTCGACGTCAGCTACCAGAAGCATCGCGACGTCTATTGCAAAATCTTTGATCGTTGCGGACTCAGCTATGTCGTCGTCGATGCGCACTCGGGCGCGATGGGCGGATCGAAGTCGGAAGAGTTCATGGTGTACACCGATGCCGGCGAAGACTTCGTAGTGAGTTGTCCAGCGTGCAAGTATGCGGCGAACCTGGAGAAGGCGCAGTCGAAGGTTGATGTGGTCGAAGACCTTGCGCCGACCGGTGACGGCAAGCCCGAGCTGGTGCATACACCGGGCAAAGGCGCGATTGCCGATGTCGCGGAGTTCCTGAAGGTCTCTCCGAAACAGGACATCAAGGTGGTTGCCTATATGGCGGAGAAGCCAAATGCGCGCGGCCAGTTGGTCAAGCAGGGAGTGGTGGCCCTTCTGCGCGGCGATCACACGGTGAACGAAGCAAAGCTGGCGTCTTTGCTCAAAGTGTCGGATTTGCGAACGATGAACGCCGAAGAACTGGAGCTCTACTTCCAGGGGCCGGGTGGATACGTTGGGCCGGTGGGGTTAAAGTCGCGAGCGAACGAGTTGCTGGGCGCCTGGCCGGACGAGAAGAAGCCGGAAGATCCACGCGCAGTAAACGTGGTGATGGACCAGGCTCTCGAAGGCCGCAAGAACATGATCTGTGGAGCGAACAAGCTCGACTATCACTTGCGGAACGTAACGCCCGTGCAGGATTTCCAATATACGGTTGCCGCGGACATCCGCAACGTGGATGTGGGCGATGCGTGCATCAACTGTGGCGGTCCGCTGGTGGTGGGGAAGACGGTTGAGATCGGACACATCTTCCAGCTTGGGTATAAGTACACGGAATCGATGGGCGCGAGCGTGCTCGACAAAGACGGCAAGGAAGTGAGGCCGATCATGGGCAGCTACGGGATCGGCATCGAGCGAATCCTGACGGCGGCGATCGAGCAGAATCACGATGAAAATGGTTTCTGGCTGCCGCCTTCGATCGCACCGTTCGAGGTGGTGGTTGTTCCCATTAGTGTCCGCGACGATACCCAGATGAAAAAATCGTTGGAGATCGCGGAACAACTGAAGCAATCCGGGTTTGATGTGATCGTGGACGATCGCGATGAGCGTCCGGGCGTGAAGTTCAAGGACGCGGACCTGGTGGGAATTCCGTTTCGGGTAAACGTTGGCAAGAAGGTTACCGAGGGCTTAATTGAGGTGAAGCGCCGCTCGACAGGCGAAACACAGGATGTTAACATCGCCGCAATTTCGCAGCATTTACAAAGCGCGAGGCAAGGTTAGCGCCACATTAGTCTGCCGGAATTCGGTTTCCGGCCGGTGTTTATGAAAACTCTCAAGGCCCTGATTGCAATCGCGATAATAGTTGGGGCGGCGTATGTCGGATTCCTGGTGGTTCCGGCTTATTGGAACTACTACCAGTTCCAGGACGCCGTGGAAGAAGAAGCACGCATCAACAGTTACACCGGCAAGAGCGAGTCAGACATGCGCGACACCATCTGGAAGAAGGCGAAACAGTTGGATGTGCCGCTGAATTCCGAAGAAGAGATCAAGGTGCAGCGTAATGGTCAAACTGTAGCCATCTCCACCCAATACGTCGTGCATATCGATATACCGGTTCACCCCTTTGATCTGAAGTTTCAGCCGTCCACCCAAAACAAGGCCGCGTATTAGCCCAGGCTCTGGGGTTTCCATCCCGGGGACCATTCACAGTGTGTCAAAGTACAGGCACTTTCGGCTCCTGGGCGTGTAAGATTCGCCACGCCTTGGCGCTCGGGAGGGTCATAGGTGCTTTAGAATAGGAGTGAACCTGCTCTGGCACCGAGATTGCACTTGGAACGGCGTAGTTCAGATAACATTTGCGCGCGCCGTGACGTCTCAGGTTGTTGGCGGCGTTCTCTGCATCCAAATTAGTGGCCATCAAAGTCAAAATCCCGCAGAACGGCAGCAAGAAACAAAAAACGACCCGCGGGGGAAGAATCGTCTCCCACCCGCTTTTTAAGCTGGCGTTTGTCGTCCTCGTCGTATTCACGCTGGTTGCCGTCGGCATCTTTTCTTATTACTACGTCAAATACGACCGGATCGTCGAAGCCCGAATTCGCGGCCCGATCTTCTCGACTTCAGCCAAGATTTACGCTCGCCCGCCACTGGTTTCGGTAGGCGACCGCGCATCGGGCGAAGAGATCATCTCCGAACTGCGTCGCGCTGGATATTCAGAGACCGGCAGCAAATTTGGCATGTACCGCACCGTCAGCGATGGCGTCGAGGTGAAGCCCGGTCCGCTCTCGTACCACAATGCCGATGGAGCGACGATCCACATCGCGGCGGGAAAGGTTTCGTCGATCAACAGCAGCGGATCCGGGGAATCGCTTTCCGCCTACGAGCTCGAGCCGCCGCTTCTGACGTCGCTCGACTCCAACACGGCGGAAGAGCGCTCGAAGCGGCAGCTGGTGAAGTACAACGAGATTCCCAAATCGATGGTGCAAGCGGTTACGTCGATCGAGGACCGGCGCTTCTTTGAGCACAATGGAGTGAATTTCGTGCGCCTCTTTGGCGCTGCCTATGCTGACATGCGCTCGGGCCGCCGGTCGCAGGGTGGATCGACCATCACCATGCAGATCTCGCGTGGCTTCTTCCTGACTCCGCAACGCACTTTCAAGCGGAAGTTGACGGAGATGTTGATTGCCTACGAGCTGGAACAGAAGCTCACCAAGGAACAGATTTTCGAGCTCTATGCCAACCAGGTTTACATGGGCCAGCGTGGATCGTTCTCGATTCACGGCTTCGCCGAAGCATCTCGGGCATACTTCAACAAAGACCTGCAGAGCCTGACGCTGCCGGAAACGGCATTGATCGCCGGGCTGATCCAGGGTCCGAACCTGCTGTCGCCGTACAAGTATCCGGAGCGTGCTCTGGAGCGCCGTAATCTGGTCCTGGAAGCGATGGTCGAGACCGGCGACATCACTCGCGCCGATGCGGATAAGGCCAAGGCCACGCCGCTGAAACTGGCTCCGCCAAACGTGGAAGCCAGCGATGCGCCGTACTTCGTCGATCTGGTCAAAGAAACGCTCGCCAACCGCTACGGCGAACGCGAGATGAACGATCAGGCGCTGCGCATCTACACCACGCTCGACCCCGACTTGCAACGAGCCGCGGCGGAAGCGGTACAAGTTGGAATCAAGAACGTTGACGAACAGCTGGAAAAGCTGCGCACTCACAAAGTGAAGAACGCGGCCGGCAAGATGGAGACGGAAGTCCGGCCCGGACCGCAGGCGCAGGTGGCGCTGGTTTGTATCGATCCGCATACGGGCGAAGTGCTGGCCATGGTGGGCGGGCGAAATTATGGCCAGAGCCAGCTGGACCACGCGACAGCGAATCGTCCGACGGGATCGATCTTCAAGCCGTTTGTTTATGCCGCGGCGGTGAACACGGCGCTGGCCGGCACACCAACCGTTTACACGCCGGCGACGATGGTTGACGACTCACCAACCACCTTCGTTTACGAAGATAAGACATACGAGCCTCGCAACTACAAGCAGGAATATCACGGAGAAGTTACAGCCGAATATGCCCTGGCATACTCGCTGAATAACGCCACCGTTAAGATGGCGGAGATGGTCGGCTACGATAACGTTGCGGCATTGGCGAGAGCGGCGGGCATAAATTCAGTGAAAGCGACTCCGGCAATGGCGCTTGGCGCCTACGATGCCACGCCCATGGAAATGGCCGGAGCTTACACGATTTTCGCGAACGACGGCGTGCGCATTTCGCCGATCATGCTGAAGGCGGTTCACAATCCCCAGGGCGATGTGCTCGAGACCTTCACCACCGATAAGACGGCGGTGCTCGATCCGCGCGTGTCGTATGTCATGACCTCGATGATGGAAGGCGTGATGAACTGGGGCTACGGTTATGCCGTGCGGCAGCGTGGCTTTATGGCACCCTCGGCAGGGAAGACCGGAACCTCGCACGATGGATGGTTCGCCGCTTACACCTCGAACCTGCTCTGCATCGTGTGGGTCGGGTTCGACGATTACAGCGACCTGAAGCTTTCGGGAGCGAATACGGCTGCGCCGATCTGGGCTGAGTTCATGAAGCGGGCCGAGAAGATTCCCGCTTACAGCAAGATGGACGAGTTCAAGCAGCCCGATGGCGTTATCGACGTTCGACTGGATAAGACGACAAACCGGCTCTCAACGCCTGCCTGTCCGGATGCTTATGCGGTAGCGTTTATCGCCGGAACCGAGCCGACCGATACCTGCGACCAGGATCACAAGAACATCTTCCAACGCATCCTCGGCGTGGTTGCGCCAGGCAATCCGAACCCACCACCGGTTTCCGGCACAATTCGTCCGGCCGCGCCCGGGGTGGTCCCACCAGCTGCTCCGGTCGGCCAACAAGCGCAGGCCCAGAACAATCCTCCTGAGGATCAGAAGAAGAAAAAAGGATTGTTTGGCAAGATTGTGGGAGTCTTCAAGGGCGACGACAACAAGAACCAGCAACAACAGTAGGAAAAAGGCCCAGGATGGTGAAGTCATCCTGGGCTTAAGAAGGGGGAAACCTTCCTCCCGCTTACATTCGGGGGTGGAATTCTCCCACTTTTGGGCCGACGTCTAAGGTCTTTGGGACAGAAATTCAACTTTCTGGGACAGATTCCAGAACTTTTCTGGCTCCAATCCCACCGAAACGGTGTCAAAATTATCCAGACATTAACGTGCAGGGCTTCATCCCGGAGGTCCCCGATGCACCGCCCAGTCCAGCTCTCAAAGACTCTCGTATTGTTGCTGTTCGTGTTCGTGTGCGGCGGAATCGTGCTGGCACAAGACAACAGCCAGACCATCCCCGTTACGATGCCGCCTACCCGGCGCATCGAACCGCCATCGCCTAACGCGAACGTTCAGGAGTTGATCGAGAGCGGCGATGAACTGCAGTCAGAGAAAGCGTTCCTCGATGCTATCGATTACTACCAGGCGGCGCTGAAAAAAGTCGACCGCAAGGACCCGCAAGCGGCAGCGATCTACAACAAGATGGGCATCACGCAACTTCAGCTGAGACACTTCTACGAGGCGCGCAAAAGCTTCCAGAAGGCTGTGGCCATCGACCGAGGGAATTCACAAGCCATGAATAATCTCGGCGTCGTGTTCTACTACGACAAGAAATATGGGAGGGCCATCAAGTATTACAAGCGTGCCATTACGATGGGACCGGACAACGCTTCATACCACAGCAACCTGGGGTCCGCGTATTTCTCCAAGAAAGACCTTCCCAATGCGGTAACCGAGTACGCGAAAGCGATGCAGCTCGATCCGAATATTTTCGAGCGTCGCTCGAACATGGGAATGGTGTTGCAGATGTCGTCGCCCGACGACCGAGCACAGTTTTCGTACCTTCTGGCGAAGATGTACGCGCAGCAGGGCCAATTTGAGCGTTCTTTGTTGTATCTGCGGCGTGCGATGGAGGAGGGTTACAAGGACATCCAGAACGTTTATCAGGACGCGGAGTTCGCGCAATTACGAAAGGACGAGCGCTTTGTTGCCCTGATGAAGCAACCTCCGCCTGCTATCCCTTAACAAATCTTTACGTTTGACATGAAACTTTCGCAGGGCGGCTGCGTCTATACACTCAGCCTCCTGAAAACGACAGTGAGTAAGGGGAAACGGTGACCCCGGTGCTCTTCCTCAACGCCCCAAGCGAGCACCGGGGATTTTTTTGTCTTTCTGAACTTGTGAGCCGGATTCTAGCCCGGAATTGCTGCTTCTCGCAAGTCCTTCAACTCTCTAATCGGCCGCCTTTTCCCCGAGCTGTGGCCTAATTCCGTGTATCTCCGTCGCAACAATACGTAGCACTTCTGCCACACTCCAGGCCTGCGCAATGCAACCGCAAGGCTGGTGGGGCGCGTCGCCACAAAAGATTTCAGAGATGGAGCCGAGGCCGGCTTCCGAGAGATGCTGCTGCAAGGGCTGCGACCATGCGGCAACTTTCTTCAAGGTTTCAGGTTTCCGCCCGTAAACTTTCAGGTACGCGGCGACGAACGGCCCTAAAAGCCACGGCCAGACAGTGCCCTGATGGTAAGCTCCGTCGCGCGAGCGAGGGTCACCGCCATACTGTCCGATATATTTTGGATCGTGTTGCGATAGAGTTCTTAATCCGAAGGGCGTGAGCAATTCGGCCTGGACTTTGTCGATAACGGCTTTCGACCGTGCAGGATCGAGAATGGGAAAAGGCAAGCTGATGGTAAAGATCTGGTTTGGGCGCACCGATTCGTCGATCTGGTCCGCTTCCAGGTTCATCACGTCGTACAAGCAGCGCTGCGATTCGTTCCAGAATTGCCCGTTAAAACTTACGTAGGCTTTGTCGGCCATCGCCTTGTATTTCTGTTGTCCATCTCGATCGGCAAAGCGTTTCGCGAATTGCTCCATGATGCGCAGTGCGTTGTACCAGAGGGCCTGGATCTCGACTGGTTTTCCCGTGCGAGGTGTTACGACCCAATCGCCGACCTTGGCGTCCATCCATGTGAGTTGCACGCCGGGTTCTCCGGCAAACAACAAGCCATCGGAATCCGTGTGAATTCCGTAGCGCGTTCCACGAATGTGCCACTCGACGATGTCGACCAGAACGGGATAAAGGTCGTTTCGAACCGTTGTGTAGTCGTCGCTGAACTCGGCATATTGGCGAATTGCCTCGAAGTACCACAAGGTTGCATCGACGGTGTTGTACTCGGGCGTTTCGCCGGCATCGGGAAAGATGTTTGGCAGCATTCCGCGATCGACGAATTTCGCAAATGCCAGAAGGATCTGACGGGCGACATCGTATTTCCCGGTCGTCAGCGTCAGGCCTGGCAGGGAAATCATGGTGTCGCGGCCCCAGTCGCCAAACCAGTGATACCCGGCAACGATCGTTTTCAGATTTCCGCGATTGGCGATGAATTGGTCGGCGGCGAGCGTGAGCGTTTGCAGGAATTCGTCTTGCACAGGCGTGGATGCGATCAGTTGCGCGCGCCGCTTGCGTTCCTGCCGCTCGAACCCATCTGCCTCCCGCGGGCGATGCGGCTCGGTGGATGCGATCACCACGGCGTGCGGATCTTTTGCAAGATCGAACCTCATCGTTAGCGGGTGAAACAGGTCTTCGCGGAAATCCAGACCGCGGTGACGTTCTTCGGCGAATTCGAAATTGCGGTACCACTCTGCGGCCGGCTCTGTCTGAATGGCGTTGTGCGCAAGGAACATCCTGGGAAGATCGGGATAAGGCTGAATGCCGGCAACTCCATCGTCGAACTCGATGTGGCCATTGATCGCGCTGTTCTCGTGAGTGGTGGAGTGAAAGTTTCGAAAGGCAATCAGAGGAAGGATGTCGAGTTTCACATCGTCGAGATGCTTCCCCGATGCCCGATATTGCACCACTGCCGTATTCTCGCCTTGAACCATGAAGATAGATTTCTCGATCGTCACGCCACCGGCCTGGTAGGTGAACACCGGAAACGGATCGAGCCGAAACGAGGCGAGGAACTCGAATCCACGAGGATGAACTACGCCAGGGTATTGATTAGCGCCAAGCTCGAAACGGTCACCATGGATGACAAGGGTTTCTTCCAGCTTCGACAGCATCACGACCCGCCCTACCGGCGGCTTGGTCGCAACGGTGAGCAGCGCATGGTAACGGCGGGTGTTCAGCCCCATGATGGTGGAAGAGGCAAAGCCGCCGAGTCCGTTCGTTTCCAGCCATTCACGGCTCGTGGCAGCATTGAAATCGCGGAAGGTATCCGCGCCAAAGCGGATCATGTCAGTTGGATGCCACGGCAACTGCATCGTTGGTTTTCTTGTGATTGCGGCGATGATTTTCGCCGCTCTGGATCAGCAGTTTTGCCACCAGGGCAGTCCAGCCGGTCTGATGGCTGGCTCCCAACCCACTGCCATTGTCACCATGGAAAAATTCATAGAAGAGCACCAGGTCTTGCCAGTGCGGGTCCGATTGAAATACCTCGTTCTTTCCGGCGACGGGTCGACGTTCGTCTTTTCCGCGAAGGAAAATCCGGCTCAGCCGCCGTGAGATCTCGGCGGCGACTTCGTTCAGGGTCATCATCTGGCCGCTGCCGGTCGGGCACTCAACTTTGAAATTCTCGCCAAAGTAGTGGTGAAACTTCTGCAATGACTCGATCAGCAGAAAGTTCATAGGGAACCAGATTGGCCCGCGCCAGTTGGAGTTGCCGCCAAACAACCCTGTATTCGATTCCGCAGGTTGATATTCGACCCGGTGCTCCTCACCGTCGAAATCAAGGCTGTAAGGATGCTGGGCGTGGATTTTCGACAACGCGCGAATTCCGTAGTCGGACAGGAACTCGTTTTCGTCGAGCATGTATTGCAGGACGCGGCGAAGCTTCTGCTCGTCGCAAATCGATAGCAGCAGGCGCGCACCTTTACCTGGGCGATCCATCGACGCGATGTTGCCGGTCAGATCGGGGCGGTTCTCGATAAACCACTTCATGCGCCGCTCGAATCCTTCGAGATTGTCGAGCCATTCCGATTCCAGCGTCTGCACGGCAAAGAGCGGAATCAGTCCAACCAGCGAGCGGAGCCGCATCGGGAAGCGAGTGCCATCGGGGAGGTGCAGGATGTCGTAGAAGAATCCGTCGACATCGTCCCACATACCCTGGCCATCGTCGCCGCGATGCGACATGGCGTCGGCGATGTAGAGGAAGTGCTCCCAGAATTTGCTGGCGACATCTTCATAGGCGTGGTTCTCGCGGGCAAGTTCCATGGCAATCGCGAGCAGGTTGAGCGTGTACATTGCCATCCACGCCGTGCCGTCCGACTGTTCCATGTAGCCGCCGGTGGGCAAGGGCGCGCTGCGATCGAACACCCCTATGTTGTCCAGTCCGAGGAATCCGCCCTGGAATAGGTTTTTGCCTTCGGCGTCTTTGCGGTTCACCCACCAGGTGAAATTCAGCATCAGCTTGTGGAAGACGCGCTCGAGGAAGCGGCGATCGCCTTTGCCACCCTTATTTTTCTTATCGATCTTGTAGACGCGCCACGCGGCCCAGGCGTGCACCGGCGGATTGACGTCGCTGAAGGCCCACTCGTACGCCGGAATCTGACCGTTCGGATGCATGTACCACTCCCGCAGCAGAAGGATGAGCTGGTCCTTGGCGAAATCGGAATCGACTAACGCCAGCGGTATGGTGTGAAATGCCAGGTCCCACGCAGCGAACCATGGATATTCCCACTTGTCCGGCATGGAGAGGATGTCTTCGTTATAGACGTGCTTCCATTCGTGATTGCGCCCGTGCTTGCGAATCTCAGGCGGAGGCGGCCCTGCGGGATCGCCGTCGAGCCACTGCTTAACTTCATAGTGATAAAACTGCTTCGTCCACATCAGGCTGCCGAAGCATTGCCGCAATACGTTCTTCGCGTCGGGCGATAAGTCGTGCGGGATAACCCCGCTATAGAAGTCGTCGGCTTCCAGTTTTCGCGTGGCGAAGATGCCTTCGAACTCGGTATTCAGCGGATTTTCGCCCAGCGGCCATTCTTCTGCCGTAAATCGCAGCCGCACCGTAAACGACTCGCCCGGGCCCAAGGTTCGCTGATAACGCGCCGCAGCCTTGGTGCCGGTTTGTTCCGGGTTTACCGAAGCGCTTCCGTGGATAACGTGATCGTTAATGCCGTCTTTGGGATAGCGGGCGCCAGCTAATCCCCACAGCCTTTGTGCGTTCGTCTCGTTCTCACAGAAGAGCAGTTCGGGAGCATCGCTGCAATAGAGATAGCGTTGTGAGTAGCGTTGGTGCCAGACCGACATGGCAGCCACGTCCGTCCTGCGGCTCAGTCTTTTCAGCTGCGGCTTATCGCTGCCCGGGAACCACGACCAGGTATTTCGGAACCAGATGGTCGGAAGCAGATGGATCGGCGCTGGATCCGGCCCGCGATTAGTCACGGTAATGCGCGCCAGAATGTCTTCTACGTCGGCTTTTGCGTACTCGATCTCGACGTCGAAGTAGCGATTGTCCGCGAAGATCCCCGTGTCGAGCAGTTCGAATTCGGGATCGTTCTTGGTCCGCCGGCCATTCTCAGTGACTAGTTCATCGTAAGGAAATGCGCGCTGCGGGTACTTGTAAAGCATCTTCATGTACGAATGCGTCGGGGTGCTGTCGAGATAGAAATAGCACTCCTTCACGTCTTCGCCATGATTGCCCTCGTGACCGTTGAGCCCGAACAGCCGTTCTTTCAGGATGGGGTCGTTGCCGTTCCATAACGCAACGGCGAGGCAAATCATCTGGTGCCGATCGCAGATGCCCGCCAGTCCGTCCTCGTTCCACCGATACGCTCGTGAGCGCGCATGATCGTGGGGGAAGAATTCCCAAGCTTCGCCGGTCGCGCTGTAGTCTTCGCGGACAGTGCCCCACGCTCGCTCGCTTACATAGGGTCCCCAGCGCTTCCAATACGAATGATGACTGCGCGATTCGTCTAGTCGCTTCTGTTCGGCTTTCATGCCCCTCCCTGGCAAGGCCTTCCCTGACGCATGATCGACGACGCCAGATTGCCCCACATTGGATTGTGAGCATGAAAACACACCCGGCGGGATGAATCCAGAGATTGATTTGCGCGGGTGGTTACTAATTGTTCTCGTGCGAAAGACGTTGCGTGCTCCCGGGGCACGGCATGCGTCTCATAAGCCTGTAATCCCGGAGTTTGGCGAATGGCAACTGGCTAGAATTCAGACGGCTGCATGGTTCGCGGCGTGGCGTGGATCACGGCTCGCAGGGCCGGGAAGTACATCGCCAGGCGCATATCGACCGGCGGCGCCCCGCAGTCCTGGCAGACGCTTTTCTCTTCCGCCGCTTTCGCCTCATTCTTGTGGTGGTCGTATATGATCCCGTAATAGCTCCACGGATCGGGCGTGCGAGTCACATCCTTGGTAGCGACTTCCAGCCCAATTACTCCGTCGCAGGGCGTCTTTGCCAAACCTTCCTTGTCGCGCAACTCAAGCACGATCACGGTATGGTTGGGCCAGGAACCATGTTTCAGAAACCGTTCATAGGAGGCCGGCTCGACATAGACCTTGCTGACCACGTGATCGAGATGATGCGTCGGCATTCCGGTTGCCGTGGGCGCCAGCGCAACCCAGGACTGATAATTGGCCGGCAAAAGCAGTTCGTTATCGTTGCTGAGCGTCGTAGCTGGCTGGTTGCGATTTGGTTTTTCGGTGGCGGCCGCCATTCCACCCAGGGCGGCCAGGATTAAGACTACGGCTGCGGTTTTCATTGGCTCAGCTCCGCAAGTTCTGCGCTTCGTAACCGAAATGCTGTGACGTTCTCTTTCGGGTTGGATTGCCATCTTTTCCAACCCGCTGCTTCGCTCGAGTGAACCCTCGCGCTTTGGATCGGCCCGCGATGTGACCATTCTGTGCGCGACCCTTGGGGAAAGGCAATCGTTGTGGGACGAACAGTAAATCCCATGGGATGAGTAGGTTAAGCGTCTTTCCTTCCTGCTTCTCGCGCGTCAAACTATGCTGAAATGAATTCCGCGAACTGCCGGTCCTCTTTTGCCGTATGCTTAGGTTAATCACTCGTCCCGCTCTCAATGGGAGGGAGCCCATGCGCTTTACCCGCACCGTAAAGTGGGGTTTAGTCATTCTCTTCTGGCTAGGCTGGTCTGCCGCATGCACCAGTTTCTCGTACTCCTTCCGTGTCGCTTTGCATAAGCCGATAGCGTGGATGGAACTTTCGCGCATGTACTTTGCCGCCTACGCGTTGTGGGGTCCGCTGTTTACCCCGATTGCCGTGTTCATGGCGCGACGCTTTCCATTTGAAAAGCCAATCTGGTTGCGTTCTCTGGTGGTCCATTGCTTTGCCGCACCGGCGATAGCATCCATCCACGCATGGATCTGCACGATCTTCAGCTTTTGGATCTGGCCCGAGATGTCGGCGTACGGAACTGTGACGAAACCGCAGATGTTTCAGCGCTATTTCCTGATGTACGGCACTGACAACATCTTTATCTACTGGTCGATCGTCTTCGTCATGCAAGGCTGGATTTACTACGAGCGCTATCGCGATCGCGAGTTGCGCGCATCTGTCTTGCAGACGCAGCTGGCCAAGGCACAACTCCAGGCCCTGAAGGTGCAGCTGCATCCGCATTTCCTTTTCAACACGCTTAATAGCGTCAGCGAGCTGATGCACCAGGACGTGAACACTGCCGAGCGCGTTATTACGCGGCTCAGCGACCTGCTTCGCATGGCGCTCGAGAATATTGGCCTGCAGGAAGTTCCACTCAGCCAGGAACTTGATTTCGTTAAGGGCTACCTGGAAATCGAGCAACTGCGTTTTCAGGATCGATTGCGCGTGGAACTCGACATCGCTCCGGAGTCGCTCGACTGTCGCATTCCCAATCTATTGCTACAGCCAATCGTCGAAAACGCCATCCGTCATGGGATCGCGAAGAGCTCGGAGCTTGGCCTGATCCAAATCTTCACGCGCAAGATCAGCGATCGTTTGCTGATCGTGGTGAGCGACAACGGCCCCGGCCTGAACGTCAATGGCAACGGCAAACCTTCGACGGCTAACTTCGGCATCGGTCTGAGCACGACGCGCGGCCGGCTGGAATTTCTCTACGGGCAGGAGCAAACCTTTGTCCTGAACAACTTACCCGAACGAGGACTGGAGGTCCGCATTTCTCTCCCATGGCATCGGGATCTGTCGCCGCAGGCTGCCGTGACTGAGCCGCTCACCTTTGTCACCGATCTCCGTCCAATCCCGGAAGGGGTGCGTACATGATCCGAGTTGTTGTATCCGACGACGAACCGTTAGCTCGAAACCGAATCCGCCGCCTGCTTTCCGCCGAAAAAGATGTCGAAGTCGTTGCCGAGTGCAAGAACGGCCGCGAGACCATCGAGGCGCTCGATCAATACCAGCCCGATCTGCTGTTCCTCGACGTAGAGATGCCGGAACTCGATGGCTTCGGCGTGATGGAGCAAATTGGTCCGGAACAAATGCCGGTCGTCATCTTCGTCACCGCGTACGATCAGTATGCCGTTCATGCGTTCGAGACACATGCGCTCGACTACCTGCTGAAGCCATTCGACGAAGATCGTTTCAAGCGCGCGTTACAACATGCCCGCGGTCATCTGGAGCGTTCGCGCAGCGGAGAAATCGCAACTCGCCTGCTGGCGATGTTGCATGACGTGCGTCCACAGCCGACACCGTCGTCAGATCGCCTGGTGATCAAGTCGGGCGGCCGCGTGGTGTTCCTGAAGTCCGAGGAAATCGATTGGGTGGAGGCCGCGGCGAACTACGTTCGCATCCATGCGGGGCACGATGAATACCTCATGCGCGAGACGATGAACGCCTTCGAAGCCAAACTCGACTCGCGCCGTTTCATGCGCATTCACCGCTCGATCATTGTTAATCTGGAAAAAATAAAAGAGTTGCAGCCCTGCAATAACGGGGAGTACATCGTGGTGTTGCGTACGGGCAAGGAGCTCTCGCTAAGCCGCAGTTTCCGCGACCGCATTCAGGATTACCTGCGGCGCAGTCCAACCTTCCTGCGCGGCACAGTTCAGGCGCAGCCGCCAGCGAACTAGCGGAATCGAGCCCCGGACAAAAACCGGGGCTCAACCTCTCGGTTGTTCCCCCTACGACATCTTCGCTACGTCGCGCTTGGAAATACCAATTCTTTCCCAATAGAACCAGCACTCGTCAGGGCCGGCCATTTTTCCAAGAGTGACGTAACACTTCGCAGGAGGTTCGTTGATGCCCCGCTCCCAGCGCGATACCGCCATCGCGGAAACGCCGAGCTGGTTAGCGAAGTCGGTTTGACTGAGATTGAGCTTTTCGCGGAGTTTTTCGATCCGCGATGCCCAGGATGGTCTTGCCATTTTCGTTGCCGCGCGCACTTTCGTCCTTGACACGCTTAACGTGGGAGTTATAGTTTCTTCCCCGGAAGATATGTCACATCCCAGGGTGAGTCACCATTGGTGTCTGCGAATAATAACAAACAATCTCAATACAAGCGATACCAGTTGTATCGTGGTCTTTATAGCCGGGTAGCCCGCAAGCTCGGTGTCGATCGTTCTTACGTCAGCCGGGTAGCCCGCGGCCAACGAAGCTCCAAAGAAATCGAGGCGGCCCTGAACGCGGAAGTGAAGCGAATCGAGCGCGGTTAGCGCCTGTTCGTTTCGAACCGGTTCACCTAAAAAACGGCTCGACGGAATAAGTATCCGGCAAGTTTAAGCCGGCGGATACAGGTATGCCCTTAAAGACGTAACTTGACGTTGCGAACGCCAACGTTAGTCGTAGTGTGAGTGCTGTGGTCGTGGCCAGGTACTTCAAATCACCACGGCCCCTATCCTGCGTCACAGCCTTGCTTGCCTTCCCAGAGTATTTTCCGAGTTATGGGCACACCCTGGTCGCATCGCTTTGCCTACCGTACCGCCACCGTTAAGAGCTCCGCCATCCGCGAACTGCTGAAGCTCACGCAGCGGAAAGAGGTCATTTCCTTTTCCGGCGGCCTGCCAGCGCCGGATGTTTTTCCGACCTCGCGCTTCAAGGAAGCCTGCCAGCGAGTTCTCGATGAACATGGGCCTCAGGCCTTGCAGTATTCGACCACCGAAGGCTACCTGCCCTTGCGGGAGATGATCGCCAACAATCTTCAGCGTTACGGGATACTTGCCACGCCTGATAATGTTCTGCTCACCAACGGGTCGCAGCAGGCACTCGACCTCATCGCCAAGTTGCTGATCAACCGTGGCGACCGCATTCTTACCGAAGCGCCAACCTACCTGGGCGCGCTTCAGGCCTTTAACGTGTTCGGACCCGATTACGTCACCGTGCCGGTCGACGACGATGGCCTTCGGACTGACCTCCTCGAGGAAGCGCTGCGTTCCGGTCCGAAGTTCATGTACATCCTGCCGAACTTTCAGAATCCGAGTGGCGTCACTCTCTCGTTACAGCGGCGAGAAGAACTGGTCTATCTTTCCGACAAGTACGGCATCCCAATCGTCGAAGACGATCCTTACGGTCAGCTGCGCTACGAGGGCCAGCACCTTCCGCCGCTGGTTGTCCTGGACCGCGAGAACCTGCGGCGCGACGAAGGCTATACGCTCGGTAACGTTATCTATCTCAGTACTTTCTCGAAGACTCTTGCTCCCGGCCTGCGGCTCGGCTGGATCGTCGCTCCCCGGGAGGTAATCAGCAAGCTGGTACAGCTCAAGCAGGGAGCCGACCTGCACACCAGCACGTTCGTCCAGATGATTGCCTATGAAGTGGCGCGGGATGGTTTTCTCGATGAACACGTCCGGCTCATCCGCGAGGTCTACGGCGAGCGGCGCAACATCATGCTGCAGGCTCTCGATGAGTTCTTCCCCCACGAAGTCACCTGGACCAATCCTCACGGCGGCCTCTTCCTTTGGGTCACCCTGCCGGAAGGCTGCGATTGCAATGAAGTGTTGAAAGCGGCAATCAAGGAAAATGTGGCATTCGTTCCAGGCGATTGCTTTTATCCGGGGACAGAAGGCAATCGCAACCTGCGACTCAACTTCTCGAATGCAATGCCGGATCAGATTCGGGAAGGGATTCGCCGGCTCTCGGTCGCCCTAAAGAGTCAGATGGCGAAACAAAAAGAGTTTGCGGAGGCACATTAGCCGTCGTCGATTCACTTGCCGTCAGCGGTTAACCCTGGCTTTAGGTTCACCTCCGCCCCCGGGAACACCCGCACCTGTTGTTCCCAGACGCTCTTGCCGGCCGCCTTCAACTCCACCTTATGCGACCCCACTGGAACCCGTAGCGTGGTGGGCGTAGTGCCTGCGAGTTCGCCATCCACGTAGATCTCGGCGCCCGGCTGTGCCGCCAACGACAGGGTTCCGAACGATTGCTCGTTGCGCTCCACACTCGTCAGCTTCCCGTCTTCAAGTACCGCCACCAGTCCGGGGTAGGTCAGCCAGGTCTTGTTGCCAAAGGCGATCGCTTGAACCGGGTGGCCCATGCCCGACTCGATCTCTTCCCGATTCTCGCCGGCTTTCAATTCGACGGACGCCGCCGGCGGTACCGGTGCCGGCGCCGCTGCCACGCGAGTGGATGCCGTCATTGGCTGCGGTGCCGACGAGAAGCTGTCTGCCGGCAGAATCCACTGGTCCATCGCCGCATTGATCTTGTTCAGATCACCGTTGCTGATCGTCTCCTTCTCGAAGAAGAAGGTGGCCGCAGCCCATACACGTCCCATACGCCCTTGAAAATTCCGCGGATCGACGCTCAATAACCCGACGGTTACGAAGTCGGGGCCTACCACCACGCTGTTCGCGTAAAAGCGCTCTCCGGGCTTAAGTTCCATCTCGTCTTTGCCCGACAACAGAGTTCGCTGGCCCGCCTTGATCGAGTTGGACGTAACGTCGCGCCGCTCCTGCGTGCCGAACATCCCTCCCTTTACCACCAGCAGAGTTCCGCCCAGCTTCCGGATCGAGTCGTCGCCGCCGTGCCACCCCATCAGACTTGAGCCAACCTGAGTCAACCGATAACGCGCCGTGATCGCTTCTTGCAGGTTGGAACGTACCGATTCTTGTTGGGCGAACGCGAACGCGGAAAAAATGAGCACGGCAACGACAAGGGAGAAAGATTTATTCACGAGAATTCCTTGGGAAAATCGATGAGCTTAGCGAGATTCTATCCTGTTTGGCTGCTTCGGTTCGCAAAGCTGGTACAAGCAATGATGGATTCAATTGGCAATTCTCAACAGCTCGATCATTCCTTAAAAGGGAAGGCCCCAAATCCGCAACCTTTGCCCGCTCTGCCTCATCTATAACCTTGACAGTAATTGACTCAAGTTCTATATTGAGCCTGTTATAAAGTCCAGAGTTGATCCTCAAAGTAGCAGAATCAACCACTTAGCGCACTCATCGGACATCGGAGTTAAAGAGGAGGAGGCTAATCTCCATGGCGAAGATTATCGGAATTGACTTGGGCACCACCAACTCGGTGGTCGCCGTAATGGAAGGCGGCGAACCCAAGGTTATTGCCAACGAAGAAGGCGGACGCACTACGCCTTCCGTCGTAGCTTTCACGCAGTCGGGCGAACGGTTGGTCGGACAGGTCGCCAAGCGCCAGGCCATCACCAATCCGGGAAATACGGTGTATTCGATCAAGCGGTTCATGGGACGCCGCTTCGACGAAGTCAACGAAGAGATGAAGATGGTTCCCTATACCGTCGAGCGCGATGGCGATCATGTTGTCGTCGTGGCGCAGGGGAAGAAGTACACCCCGCCACAGATTTCGGCGATGATCCTTCAGAAACTGAAGAAGGCGGCAGAAGACTACCTCGGTGAGTCGGTCAGCGACGCCGTGATTACCGTTCCGGCGTACTTCAACGACGCGCAGCGCCAGGCGACCAAAGACGCCGGCCAGATTGCGGGCTTGAACGTGAAGCGCATCATCAACGAGCCGACCGCGGCCGCACTTGCTTACGGACTCGACAAGAAGAAGGATGAAACCATCGCCGTGTACGATTTTGGCGGCGGCACCTTCGATATTTCGATCTTAGAAGTAGGCGAAGGTGTCATCGAGGTGAAGTCCACTAACGGCGACACGCACCTGGGCGGCGATAACCTTGACCAGCGCATTGTCGATTGGCTAATCGACGAGTTCCGCAAGGAAACCGGTCTCGACCTGCACGCGAAGGGCAACGAAATGGCTCTCCAGCGTCTGCGTGACGCGGCCGAGCGCGCCAAGATCGAGCTCTCGACCACGATGGAATCGGAGATCAACCTGCCATTCATCACCGCCGACGCCAGCGGACCGAAGCACCTGGTCCGCAAGCTGACGCGCTCGAAGCTGGAAGAGATGGTTCGCGACATCGTGGAGCGGTCGATCGGCCCCAGCAAGCAGGCGATGAAGGACGCGGGCGTTACTCCGGACAAGATCGACGAAGTTGTCCTTGTCGGCGGACAGACCCGCATGCCGATGATCCAGAAACTGGTGAAGGATCTGTTCGGCAAAGAGGGCCATAAGGGCGTGAATCCGGATGAAGTCGTCGCAGTTGGCGCGGCCATTCAGGGTGGCGTCCTGGGCGGCGAAGTGAAAGATCTGCTGCTGCTCGACGTGACTCCACTGACGCTCTCGATCGAGACGCTGGGCGGCGTATCGACGCCGATGATCCCACGCAACACGACGATTCCGACCCGCAAGTCGGAGACGTTCTCGACCGCGGCTGACAGCCAGACCTCGGTTGAAGTTCACGTGCTTCAGGGCGAGCGTCCGATGGCGGCGCAGAACCGCACGCTCGGCAAGTTCCACCTCACGGGTATCATGCCGGCGCCACGCGGCGTGCCGCAGATCGAAGTCACCTTCGACATCGACGCCAACGGCATCCTGAACGTCACCGCGAAAGACCAGGCGACGGGCAAGGACCAGAAGATCACCATCACGTCGTCTTCAGGCCTGTCGAAAGAAGAAGTCGAGCGGATGGCCAAGGAAGCCGACGCTCATTCGGCCGAAGACAAGGCGGCGCGTGAGTCGATCGAGGCGAAGAACCAGCTCGACGGCATGGTCTACAGCATCGAGAAGATGTTCCGCGAACACGGCGACAAGATCTCGGGCGACGAACGTCAGCAGGTGGAAAACGCCCTGGCCGACGCGAAGAAAGCGCTCGAGTCGAACGACAAGTCGCAGATGGACGCGGCTCGCGAACGCCTGACCCAGGCTTCGCACAAGCTGGCCGAGCAGATGTACAAAGCGACATCCGCCCAAGGTCAGGCGCAGCCGGGTCCTGGGCCGCAGGCCGGCCCAACGCCGGGATCGGAGCCGGGGGCCGGTCATGAGAAGAAAGACGAAGGCGTCATCGACGCGGAATACGTGGACGTGGAAGACAAAAAGTAAGTGCGTCAGTTGGTCAGTCTCTCAGTCACAAGCAATGAGCTTTGGCTGAGAGACTGAACGACTGAGAGATTTTTTTCGTAAAGGAGTTCATGCATTTTCAGATTAACGGTCAACCATATTTTTTGAACTTTGTCGCCAGCGAAGGACGCTGGTTCATGTATGCACCGTCGCTGCACGGGATGCAGCGCATTCCTGTCGCCGACGACGCGCATACCCATTTCGACAAATTCGTTCTGCCGCCGGAGGAAGAATCGCCGGTGATGTGATGTAGCACAGCCATTCCTGGCTGTGAGCTTTTTCGGCCACGGATCTCACGGAAGTTCGCGGATTTCATCCGTATAATCCGTGTTCATCCGTGGCATCGTTTTTGAAACTCGAAACTGGAAACTGATTAGTGGCAACTGCACCCAAAAAAGACTATTACGAACTCCTCGGCGTGAAGAAATCCGCCTCGACGGAGGACATTCGAAAGGCGTTCCGCAAACTCGCCCGCAAATATCACCCTGACGTGAATCCCGGTGACAAGGCCGCGGAGGAACGTTTCAAGCAGATCTCGGAAGCGAACGACGTCCTGTCGGATCCAAAGAAGCGCAAGCTCTACGATCAGCTTGGATACTATTCCGATAACATCGACCCCGCTGCGGCCGAGGCTTACGCGCGCGCGCAACAGGGCGGCTATGGTCCCGGTTCCGGGCCGGGTGACGGCGGACGCGGTCAGGGCGTACCGGTCGATTTCAGTGGCTTCGATTTCTCCGACATCTTTGGAGGAAGCGGCGCGCCAGGTGCAGGGCAGGCTTCCACCGGCAGCGCGCGCAGTGGATCGTTCCGCGATATTTTTTCCGGCATTTTCGGCGGAGGACATCCCGGCGGCATGGAAGCACAAGGCCCTGAAGCCGGGACCGATCTCGAATACCAGGTGAATGTCGGTTTCTGGCAGGCGATCAAGGGCACGGAGATGCGTATCCAAGTGACGCGACTCGACACTTGCTCGAACTGTTACGGCAAGGGCTACATCGAGTCGCCGGGTGTGTGCCCGGAATGCGGCGGTAGTGGCCACATTCAGCAGACTAGTGGACGCATGAAATTCAACACCACCTGCCCGCGTTGCGGCGGCACCGGCAAGCAGCGCTCGGTCTGCGGCGTCTGCCGCGGCGATGGCGTGGTCAGCCGCCCGGAGACGATCACCGTGCGAATCAAGCCGGGTACGCGCGACGGCCAGCGCATCCGTCTTGCCGGCAAAGGAAACGCCGGGCCGCGCGGCGGAGCTCCTGGCGATCTCTACATAGTGATTCGCACCGGCGACCATCCGGTGTTTCATCGCGACGCCGACGACATCAGCCTGACCGTTCCTGTGTCGCCGACCGAAGCGGCACTCGGCGCCAAGGTCGAAGTCCCGACCATCGATGGCCGCACGCTGCTGAAAATTCCGCCTGGAACGCAGTCTGGCCAGAAGCTGCGCCTGCGCGACAAGGGCGTACCATCGGCGACGAAAGAAGGTACTCGCGGCGACGAGATCGTCGAGGTGAAGATCGTCGTCCCGCACGTGCAGGACGAGCGCTCGAAAGAAATCCTGCGCGAGTTCGCCAAGCTCAACCCGGAGGATCCAAGGGCGGAGTTGTGGAAACAGATTTAAAAACAGTGATTAGTGGTTGGTGGTTAGTCGTGATGCTTTGATTGTGGTCCTTAACGGAATGGTTCAGACGGTATGGTTTGCGGATTCATATCTTGACGACCAAATACCAAGAACTAACGACTAATGACAGTTGTGACAGAAACCGAACGCTTGAAACTGCGCCACTTGTGTTCCGACGATGTGAACGCCATGCACGCGTATCTCGGCGATGCGGAGACGATGAAGTATTATCCGGCGCCGTATTCGCACGAGTTCGTTCGGCAGGCCATCGAGAAGAATCTCGAACGCTACGAAAAGTACGGCTATGGATTATTCGGTGTGGTGTTGAAGGAATCAGGCGATTTGATTGGCGACTGCGGTTTGGTCTGGCAGGATTTGCCGGATGGCACGGAACTGGAAGTCGGATACCATTTCCACCGCGCGTACTGGGGACACGGCTACGCCACCGAAGCCGCTCGCGCTTGTATCGACTATGCTTTCGGTAACGCTGGCGTCGATCACGTGATTTCGCTGATCCGGCCGGAAAACGTGCCGTCACGACGTGTCGCGGAACGGAACGGGTTGCGCATCGTGCGGCAGATTGTGTGGAAGGAAATCGTGCACGATGTGTGGGAAATAAGTCCGTCAGTTCATCAGTCTGTCAGTTCGGGCCGACGAGGAAAATCAAAGGACGAAAGACTGACGGACTAAGAGACTCTTATGGCGAAACGAAAATCCAAAGGCGCTTACATGATCTCGTCCGTTGCCGAGATGTACGAGATCCATCCGCAGACGCTCCGCCTCTATGAGCGCGAAGGACTGCTGAAACCTTCTCGCACGGAAGGCAACACGCGCCTTTACACCGACGAAGACCTCGAACGCCTGGAATTCATCCTCACCCTCGCGCGCGATCTAGGCGTCAACATTTCCGGCATCGCCATCATCCTGCAAATGCGCGAACGCATGGAGCAGATGCAGTCGGAGATGCAGGACTTTATGCGCAGCCTGCAAACCGAGATCATGACTCGTTACAGCCAGCCTGCGGCGTCGCAGGGCGCCATCGTTCCAATCCGGCGCGCGCCGGAGAAGAAGTAGCCGAGAGCTGTTGGCTGTCAGCTTTGAGCAAAGAATCTCTCAACCTCCCGCCAATATCTCTGCACGATTCGCTCGGTGCTCAGATGTCCTCCGCGCTTGAGTAACTTCAGCTTTACACCCGTCGCCTTCGCAAACTTCTCCACCGACCACGCCGGCACATTCGGGTCGTCCTTGGCATGGAACATCATCACCTTCGATGGATCGATCTCTTCAACGTGATAAGACGGATTGAAGAACTTGCCTGAGTACAATTTGTTCCAACTGCGTGCCTTCATGCGATACGCGTTTCCGAAAGCCTCGCGAATGTACGCCGCATAACTCGGATTCGAAGTCTCCGCCTTCTCGCTCTCCCGCAGGATCGACCAATCCACCACCGGACAATTCGCCACCACCCGCTTCACTCGCCGATCGAGCGAACATAGAAGCGCCACCGCTCCGCCAAAGCTGCCGCCAATCACAAAAATCTCCTCCGGCCGAACGTCGAACTTCTGTCCAAAAGCCAGTTCAACAACGGGCCGTCGCAATCCCTCGATTACATCCAGAACATCTTCATGCGGCGACCGCGCCAGAAACTCTCCGCCACTTTCCCAGGCTCCGCGGTATCGCGGATAAAACACCCAGTAACCCTTGCGTGACAAGAATTCCACCAGCGGCTTCTTGCGCGGAATCCCCGGCATGCCGTCGCAGAGAATGATCGCTCGCTGTTTCTTGCGCGGGCGCACGGGTGGCAGGAATTCGCAGATAATCTCTTTTGCGAATCTCGTACGGAACATGGACAGATACTACCGTGGACCGTGAACAGTGGACAGAATGCAAATGCGAGGGAGACTTCAGGCCCTTCCGGTTTGCTTTACTTTGCGAATGCCGCCGAGTTCTTTCCCACTGCAGTCCTGAAGTAGTCCAGCGACAACTTCAGTCCGGTCTCCAGGTCGATTTTCGGCTCCCAGCCCAGCAGGCGCTTGGCTTTCGAGATATCCGGACAACGTTGTTTGGGATCGTCCTGCGGCAGAGGTTCGAACTTGATTTTGCTCTTCGATCCGGTCACCGCCAGCACCTTCTTCGCGCATTCCAGGATCGTAAATTCCGCCGGATTTCCGATATTCGTCGGCAGATGCTCGTCTGATTTCGCCAGCCGCAGAATGCCTTCGATCTCATCGCTCGCGTAGCAGAAACTGCGGGTTTGGCTGCCGTCGCCGTACACGGTCAGGCTTTCGCCGGTGAGCGCCTGCTTCATGAAATTCGAGATCACGCGTCCATCGTTCAATTGCAGACGAGGTCCGTAGGTATTGAAGATTCGAACGATCCGCGTGTCTACCTTCTCGTAGCGGTGAAACGCCATCGTTAAGGCCTCCGAGAACCGTTTCGCCTCGTCGTAAACGCTGCGCGGCCCAATCGGATTCACGTGCCCCCAATAGTCTTCGGTCTGCGGATGCACGTCGGGATCGCCGTAGCACTCCGACGTCGAAGCCATGAAGAATTTCGCGCCGTAACGCTTGGCGTATTCGAGACAGTGATAGGTTCCGAATGAGCCGACTTGCAGCGTCTCAATGCCATGCTCGTGGTAATCGACTGGACTCGCGGGCGATGCGAAGTTGTAGACGTAATCGACAGCGCCGAAATCGAAAGGCTGCGAGATGTCTCTACGCTCGAAGCTGAATCGCTTTTCATGCCCGAGATGCGCGATGTTTTCGTCGCGACCGGTCACCAGGTTATCGACGCAGATTACGGAGTGGCCGTCTGCGAGCAGCGCATCGCAAAGATGCGAGCCAAGAAATCCGGCGCCGCCGGTGACCAGGGTGCGCACTATTGAGCCTTTCCCGGAGTTGCGATCGCACTTTTCTCGGGCTTGTCATTTTGGCGTACGATCGACGCCTGCACATCCGGACGTCCCACGCTCGAGTAGATGAACCCTGCCGCCGCCATCGCCGCCGGATCGTACAGGTTGCGCCCGTCGATCACGATCGGATACGTCAGCGCCGCCTTCAACCGCGGTAAATCCAGTTGCGCGAACTCCGGCCAGTCGGTCAGGATGAGCAACGCGTCCGCATGATCGGCCGCCTCATAGGCAGTCCGGTAGTAGGTAACGTTGTCGTTACACAGCGCCTCGCGGGCGCGCTCGCTCGCCGCCGGATCGAAGGCCCGAATCTCGCAGCTCTCCTTGAGAAGGCTTTTCACAATCTCGATGGCGGGCGATTCGCGAATATCGTCGGTGCCGCCCTTGAACGCCAACCCAAGCACTGCCAGCTTCTTGCCCTTCAAGGTCCACAGCGCACTGCGAACTTTCCGCAGGAATCGCGAGCGCTGCTCCGCGTTGATGTTCATCACTTCCTGCAACATGCGGAAGTCGTAACCCGTCTCGCGTGCCACCGATGAAAACGCCTTCAGGTCCTTGGGGAAACACGATCCGCCATACCCCACGCCAGGATTGAGGAATCGCCGCCCAATGCGCGAATCGCTGCCAATGCCGTCGCACACTTCCTTGATGTCGGCGCCCACCGCCTCGCAGATATTCGCAACCGCATTAATGAACGAAATCTTCGTTGCTAGAAACGCGTTTGAGGCATGCTTGATTAGTTCCGCGCTCTTCGCGCTGGTCACGATGATTGGCGGCGGAAGCTGGACGCGTCCCACGTTCGGAATCACGCCCTCGCGCTTGTAGTAGTCGCCAGAGGTCAGGGGCTCGTAAATCTGTCGCAGCACGGAGGCGCAGCGTTCGGTATCGGCTCCAACCACAATGCGGTCGGGGTAGAGAAAATCGCACACCGCCGTGCCTTCACGCAGGAACTCCGGATTCGAAGCCACATCGAAGTGCTCCGGATCGGCGCCATCGAGCAGCATCACGCGGCGAATCCAGTGGCTGGTGAAAACCGGAACCGTGCTCTTCTCTACGACGATTTTGTACTCGTCGATCGCCTGCGCCACTTCTCGAGAGACTTGCTCCACGTAAGAGAGGTCGGCGTCGCCCAGCTCGGTCGACGGCGTTCCCACGGCGATAAACACCGCTTGTGATTCCCGAACGGACTGGCGCAGGTCGGAGGAGAAGCTCAGCCGGTGTCCACGATGGCGCGCCAGCAACTCGGGCAGAAATTCCTCGTGAATCGGAACCGTACCCTGCTTAAGCAGGCCGATCTTCTCTACGTCGTTGTCGACGGAGATCACTTCGTGCCCGATTTCCGCAAAACAGGCGGCCGCAACCAGACCTACGTAGCCGGAACCAACTACAGCGATACGCATAATGATTTCAGTTACATCCGTTCAGAAATTCGTCGGTCGCTACATAACCGTACGCAGTTCAGTTTACCAGTCTGATCGAAGCTGAGGCAGTGAGGGTGTTACCTGGAAGACCGCTTCACGCCGATCGCGATCAGACTAAGTCCTTTCCACGGCCAGATTCGGTCAAATGGCCGCAACAGTGGAAGAACAGAGTCGAAGAATTTCAACTGCAACCGCGAGAATCTCTTGCGGTGCAGGATCTTGTTGTTCATCCACCAACCCGGGACAGAAAGCCGGTTGAAGTCGGCGATCATCTCCAACTGAAAGCCTGCAGCGGCCAACTGGTTCGAGAGTTCCTCGGATGAGAAGCGCAGTCGCCGGCCACGCTCCTGGTCGAGTGGACCGAACCGATCTTTCCCTTGCGGCACCTGCACGATCACGCGGCCGCCCTCGCGCAGGCTCGCATGAACACCACGCAGCGTCGCCGCCGGATCGGCTTGCAGCTCTAGCACATCGAGCAGCAGCACGGTGTCGAACTGACTTTCAAAGCCTGTGAACGTCGCCGGCTGCGAGGGGTCAAGCTCCGTCACTTGCAGATACGGCTTACCCATCGCGTAAGAACGTAAGTACGTCAGGTAGTTTGGATTCTGCTCTCCAACCACATAAAGATCGCGTGGAATAAACTGGTTGGTGATGCTTCCCACTCCCGCGCCAACCTCCAAAACTCGATCTCCGACATACGGACGAATCGTGTCGCCCTGCCACGTGATGAAACGCCGCGCCTTTTCCAACTCCGAAACCAATCGCGTGCCGTATTGGTCGCGCTCATAGAGATCGTCAATCAGGGTCCACTTCAGCATCGCGCCCAGAGCGAGAAAACCATCCTTCGGGCGAATCTTCTTTCCCTCCGCAAATGTTCGAGGCAGGTATCGGATCGGCACTTCGAAGATGCGGGCGCTGCGTTTCGCCAGCTTGAATGTCAGCTCAACTTCGAAACGAAAGTCGTTGCTGCGGATGGGGATCGACTTCAGCAGCGTCGTGTTGATGGCCTTATAGCAGGTCTCCATGTCGGTGAGGTGGAGATCCGTGAGCCAGTTGCTTATCGCCGTCAGGCCCTTGTTCATCAGCGTGTGCCGGTACATCAACGCGCGGCGGTAGCTCGCGGAGAGATATCGCGATCCGAATACCGCGTCGGCGCCCTCCTCGGCAAATGGCACCAGCAGTGCAGGAATGTCGGCCGGATTGTATTCAAAGTCGGCGTCATGCACGATGGATACATCGCCAGTTGCACGAGCAATTCCCGTGCGCAACGCACCACCTTTGCCCTTATTCGTTTCGTGACGGATCAGCGTGATTCGGGCATCGCTCCCGGCTAGCCGCTCAAGAACTTCGCGCGTTCCGTCGGTCGAATGGTCGTCAACGATGATGACTTCCAGTTCGCGAATCAACGGATGCGACAACGCCAGCACCCGCCGTACGCTGGCTTCCACCACGTGGCGCTCGTTGTAAACCGGAACCAGGACGGAGAGGCGAAAGGATGTCCGCGGCGCCGCATTGTGATCTTGGGTCAATTCGTGTCCCGGCGCAGCCTCTGAGATCTCTTCAGCGTTGGTTGAAATGGTGGACAAGACTGCCTCTCGTGCCATGGCGCGCCGCGAGTATCATCGCGCAAAAACGCCATCGCAGCGAAGTTCCATGCGAGGTACGACTTTGGTGTAAGGAAAAGTATAAATCAGGAATTAGTCCGACATTGCCGCCAGGCCGGCGCTGGCGATTGCAACATTCGGCATAATCGGCTCGGGGAGCCGCGATTCCAAGGCTCGCTCCAGCGCCTCACCCATCACCGACTGAAACTCGCCGGTCAGCATGTTGATGTCAAAAAGCAAACTGCGGCTAATCTCGTACCGGTAAACCGTAAGGCTGGCTTCCTGTCCCGACAACGGTCCCTTCAATGGCAGCGTCAGCTGCCAGCTTGCCGACGGCTTTTGGTCCACTCCAGGTTTTTGCCACTCATACCGGAAAGAGCCGTCGAAACTCGGACTGAAATTTGCCGGTATTCGCACATTGCGGCGTGCCAACGGCCGCACCGTCAGGTCGAAAGCGTCGAATTCGTTATCGCGGAACGCTGAATGCAGCGCCGCGCAGATGGCACTCAAGTCGCCCGCCGACGAAATATCTTCGGTCGCGCGCCGGATCGCCAGATTGTTGACGATGATCTCTTTCTGATCGACCGTCCGTTTCGCCGCGCGTCCCAGCTCCGCGAACTCATGATAGCCAAGGTGCTGCACGCCGAACGCGATCCCGATTCCCAGCACCGTCAGCACAATTCCAACCGACTTACCGCTCGGATAGAGCAACAGCAGGCTGATCAGCCCCAGCGCTGCCGAAACTCCATACAGCATTACCACCGCCTGCTTGTGCGTGAATCCCCGCTTCAGCAGTTTGTGATGGATATGCTCGCGGTCGGCGGTAAACAACGGCTGCCCGCTCAGGTAACGGCGCACCACCGACAAGACTGTATCAAGCAGCGGAAGTCCGAAGGCAACGATTGGGATCGCGACCGCTACCACCGTCGTGCCTTTTTCCGCGCCCGCCAACGACACCGCACTCAGCATGAACCCGAGGAACAGCGAGCCCGAATCGCCCAGGAAGATCGTCGCCGGATTGAAGTTGTACCGCAGAAATCCAAGGATCGCGCCCGCTAACGCCACGGTTACGATCGACACGAACGGGTTCCCGCTGAACAGCGACACCACGAAAACCACCAGCGTCGAGAACAGTGCCGAGCCCGCCGACAGCCCATCCAGGCCGTCGATCAGGTTGAATGCATTCGAGATCAGCAGAACCCAGAAGACCGTGAGCACTGCGGAAATCACGCCGTGCAGTTCGCGGTATCCACTGACGATCGGGAAGAACCAGATCCGCGCGCCGCCATAGAACAGCAGCAGGCCGGCCACGATTTGCACCGCAAACTTCATCCGTGGAGAAATCGGCCGTAGATCGTCCAGCAGCCCGAGAATAAACATCAGGCACGCTGGCGCGAGCACTGCAAACGTCGTATAAAGCCCAAACCCTAGCGGATGCCCCAGCAGCTTTTGCACCACCACGTACGGCACCACCACGAGAATGAACGTCGCGCAGATCGCTACTCCGCCCGCCCGCGGAATCGGGCTGCCATGCACGTCGCGTTTGCGGATGCTTCCGCATGCCCAGCGGCGTCTCAACGCCACGTTGCGCACATAGTGGGTCAACACCGATGAAACCAGCAGCGCCGCGGCGAACAAGAGCAGCAAATGCATAGGAATCCTGGGTGAACCGCGAGGGGGAGAAAGCGCGAGTCCAGCGCCGAATGACTTATGGCGTGACTCTAGCTAGCTGTCTCATAGCTCGCAACCGCTATTCAGGATGGCGAATCAGGAAGGTTACCGCTGTGAACTTGAGCTGTTTCAGAAGAAAAACCTGTTGAATGGATTTCCAGAATGGGAGGCGCAGCACGTCAAATGCCAAGATTTCACGCCATCTGCTTTCCCCGATGATCAGATCCCCAGATTGTTCAGATCCCCAGCTTCTTCACTTCTTCGTTGTAGTACTTTCGATACAGGATGTCCCACTCCGTCGAGCCTTCCATGATCGTGCGTTTCTGGTTCTCGATCTTCTGCCGTGCCGACGCGTCGATCTTGGCCTCCTGCGCCAGCAATTCTTCCAGCAGGCGCCGCACTTCCAGTCGAATGGAATTCTTGTCTTCGACGAAGTCCACGTTCTCCATTTGCGCCAGCGCTTCCGAGACGCTCCGCGCCACCACGTTCACCTTGTCACGCGAAAGTCTGCTCATAGCACCGCCTTGTACTTGCGCACCAGTTCGTTCTTCACCTTCTTGAACATCTCCTGGTAATTGGCGCCCGATTTGCGCATCTCGTCCCCGTAGGCCTCGAGAATCGCGCGTACTTCGTCATTAATGCGATCTTCCACCGAGAGTTCCTCGAAGATCGCCTGGTTGACGCGCTCCTCCACGGCCTTCACCTCGGCCGTCTCGATGAACTCGCCTTCGATTAGTTTTTTTGTCAGTTGTCGGGCCAGATACCCGACGTATTCTTTGGAAAAGAGCATGTGTGAGCGGAACCGATCCTCGAAACCTTAAAGTCTAACACATCGACTTTCGTCCCGATTTTAGCCCGAACCGTTAACCCCGCGTTTCAATCGGAGTATGATTACAGCTGGGCGGACGCCACGGCTCGTCGGCGTTCTCCCTCGGCAAAACGACCCAACTACGATGCAAGACAATCTCTCCACCGTTCGCGACGACATGATCGCCTTCATCGAAGGCCACGGCATGCGCCGCTTTCAGGCCTATATCAATGAAGACGTCCAGTCTGTCACCTGGGACTTCCACGATAACCCCGACTCCTGGAAAGACTTCGTCGAGCTCGCAAAGCACAGTAACTCCCCGTTCCTCACCATGAACGAAGTCACGCTCGACCGCGAAGATGTCGACTTTCTCGTCGAGCGTCTCCGCAACGCTCCTTATGCCAGCGAAGAAGATGTCGAAGAGGCTCGCTGGCTCCGCGCCTACATCGACAAAACCGGATTCGTCCAGCTCGGATTCCCCTTCCAGGGCACCATGTTCATCTGCGAGATCTCAACTGAGTGGTACGACCGCTACCAGCGCCTGCTCGACATGGCGGAAGACCTCGGCGGCATCACCTACGAGACCGACGACACCGACGACGAACACTGATGTAGCCCGGCAATTCAGGTTGTGGGCCCGATGTGGCACAGCCATTCCTCCCTGCGCTAATCACCACTCGCCTCATTTAAAAATGCCCCGCTTCCCGTGCAATTTCCGGCACTCAGCCGGGCTCGCAGCCTGCGGCCCTACATTTTCGACATCCTGACCAACCTTTGCCGAATCTGTTATCAGTGTTTGCCGGTTCCACGGTCCCGCAATCAAAGCGCTCTGCGGAAAAATTGATTTCCGTTGGAGCGAGTTAGTCCATTCCCATCGCGAGGCACAGTTGTTCGGCTTGCAGTGGCGACCTCGCAAACCGATCCACCCACAACCAGTCGGAGGACTTATGGCAACGTTAAGAGTAGCGGCCCGTCCCGAGGCGGCACCCATGAAGGTGGCGCAGATCCCCAAACCAGGAGCTGGTTTTCAGCTCGTCGAGCGCGAAATTCCCACACCCGGCCCGGGACAGGTGCGCGTGAAGGTGCAAGCCTGTGGTGTCTGTCACAGCGACGTGCTGACCGTCGAAGGTAGCTGGCCGGGAATTCAGTATCCCCGAGTGCCGGGCCACGAAGTCGCCGGCGTCATCGATGAACTCGCGCCCGGCGTCTCCTCGTGGAAAAAAGGACAGCGCGTCGGCATCGGCTGGCATGGCGGTCACGACAACACTTGTCTTTCCTGCCGTCGCGGCGACTTCCGTAATTGTCAAAACATGCAGATTCCCGGCATCAGCTACGACGGCGGATACGGTCAATACATGATTGCTCCAGTCGAGGCGCTCACCGCCATGCCCGAAGGCCTCAACGACGTGGAAGCGGCGCCCCTGCTCTGTGCCGGCATCACCACCTACAACGCGCTGCGTCACAGCGGCGCGCTCCCCGGAGACCTGGTCGCGATCCTGGGCATCGGCGGTCTCGGTCATCTTGGCATCCAGTTCGCAAACAAATTCGGATACAAAGTCGCGGCTGTCGGGCGCGGATCCGAAAATGCCCCGCTCGCCAAGAAACTTGGCGCCAGCGTGTACATCGATAACCAGGCGACCAATCCAGTCGAGGAATTGCAGAAGCTTGGAGGCGCACAGGTCATCCTCGGCACCGCGCCCAGTTCGAAGGCGATGTCCCAGCTGATCGATGGTCTCGCGCCGAATGGCAAACTCGTCGTGGTCGGCGTGACGTTCGATCCCATCGAGGTCACGCCGGTCCAGTTGATAACGGGAAGCCGCTCCATCCAGGGATGGGCCTCGGGAACGCCTACCGATGCCGAAGACACCTTGAACTTCTCGGTGCTCACCGGCGTTCGCCCCATGATCGAAACCTTCCCCCTGGAGAAAGCCGCCGACGCCTACGCTCGCATGATGAGCGGCAAGGCGCAGTACCGAGTGGTCCTGACCATGTAGGAAGCGTCAGGCCGTGTAACCGTATCGTTTCGTGGTGCCCGGTCTTTTCCATTTGCTGGAAAAGGCCGGGTTTTGGGTGCCCCGGATTCGTGTCCTTCCTTTGGACATTAACCGGGGAATCAACAGCCTGTTCGCCGGCGCATCTATATAATCTGTAACCCGTTAGATAAAAAAAATATCTCCGCTTTGGAACAGTTACGCGGAGCTCGCAGAAAATGTCGTAGCACGATACCAGGTTGTTCGGTCCCGGATGTCGCGTATGGATCGTCACTCGGCTGTCAGCGTTCTTTCGGCATTAGTGTTCGCTCAGTTGATCTCTGGTTGTGTCTTCGCGCAATCACCGCAGTCTCTTTCCTCTTCACATGCCAGCCAAAAGGACACGCAACCGATCACTCTGGACGTCGTCGTAACCGATGAGTACGGGGAACGAGTCAAAGGCCTTCAGCAATCGGATTTTGAATTCCGCGAGGGCCGAAAAGAAGAACAGATCGCAAAGTTCGAAGAGCACCGGGACATTTCGACGGCAGGAAAGGATCCGGGCCCAGCGCTTCCCGAGAACACCTACACGAACCTGGCTGTGTCGTCGACAGCCAGCGTCAATGTCATTCTTCTCGACCAGCTCAATACGTCGGAGGAAGAGCAGCAACGGGCGCTTGTTGCGCTCAAACAATTCTTCGAGCACAAACCTGCCGGAAGTCAATTTGCCATCTTTTCACTTCGTCTCGGCGATCCCGCCTGCCCGAACTGCAACAACCTGCAGATCGTTCAAGGGCTGACCGAAAACAAAGAAGAACTGATCGCGGCACTCGGTACCCATGAAATCGAGCCCCAGAAGCGCCTTTTGAAGTGGAATTTCGGGATTGAAGATACCAGCCTGTCGAGCCTTGCAGATGTCGGCGCGTATCTCATGGCCCTGCCCGGACGAAAGAATCTCATCTGGATGTCCGGCCAACTCGATACCGCGCCGTTGGCATTCGTGTCGGATATCCTGTTCGCCCCGAAGTTCAAGGGGTGGGAAGCGTACGATCCTTTTTCTTCGGTTCTAACGCTGCATCTGGCTGCCGATCGGCTCGCTGCGGCACGCGTAGCGTTCTACCTGATCGATCTGAGCGGCAGGCTCAAGAAATTTACCGAATCGCGGGAATGCATCGTTACGCATCATCCGGTTTCGAGCACGGATAGTGCCTCGGCTCATCTCGACATGTGCGCGTCCGAAGGGGAAAAGATCGATAAGTCCGCGCGGTTGTTGGGGGGAAGAGGCTTTCACGGAATCAACAATATTCCCCAGGCCATTATGGCGGCTTACGAAGATCAAGCTGATTACTACACCATCGTCTACGATCCGCCCAAAGCCAAGTCCCCGGGCCAGGTCAGACACCTCAAGGTAAGTGTCCGCCAAAAGAAGTATTCCTTGCTCTATCGCGAATATTTCTACACGGACGGACCGGTAAGCCTTCGTCCGGCGGAGAACAGTCAGATGGCTGACTTCGTCCTGCATCGTGCTTCCGGAATTATTCCCTACACGATCGCTCGCCTTGCTCCAGTTGAAAAGCCAGCCGAGGACGGTTCGCCCGACCCGTTGCTGGCGGCCATGCAGATGGGAACACCGGCGTGGCGGGATATCGGTTTTACCGTTCACCTTACCGGAGCAGGGCGGGCGGTCAACGCTACACCCGAGCAGAAAGAAACCTTGTCGGGATACAGTGGCTTTACCCAGGAACGATTGGACTTGGCGCTGGAAGAGTCGCTGCGCGAAAAAAGCAAAGAATTCAATCGAAAGCGTTTCATACTCGAATCCCTTCCTATGCCGGAGCACATCTGGCTACAGCCCTATCAAATCGAGTACGACATACCCGCCAGCCAGCTGACCATGAGAACCGCAGAAGATGGAAAACATCGTCTGGATCTGGAGATGGCGATGCTTGCTTTCGATCGCAACGGGAAACGATTGACGGGGATCAAAGATACCGTGCAGGTGATTTTAGAACCGTCGGAAAAAGCGGAGTTCCAAACGTCTGGCTTTCACCGGACACAAGAGATCGCGATTCCGTGGACGGCGGCTGTGATACGGCTCGCGATTCGGGATGCCGTTTCGAAGAAAATGGGATCACTGGAAATTCCCGTCTGGTCGATCACGAACCCCTATAAACGCCAACGACTGGAACTACCCAAGTAGGCCAACTCGGCGACTAAAGACTCTACTCGCGGCGACGAACCTGAAGCACGGACGGCGGCGGAATCGCTCGGACATTGCTCGCTCCCGCAGAGTTCGCCGATGTGCCGGCCGCAGGCAGCGTCGGACGACTTGGCCGCGACGGTTGAACGGTCAGATCGGCCCCGCTTTGCACCACAGTGAACGACTCACCTGCCACTGTGACGTGGCCCGTCCGGTACGCGACATTTGTGTTCGTGGCCACCGCGTACTGTACGTTTCCATTTCCCGTCCCCATGGAAGTTGAGGTCACCGTCAGCCACGCCGAGTCGCTGATGGCGTTCCAGCCGAAACTTGAAAACGCCGCGGTAACGCCGAAGCTTCCGGTGGTTCCTGCCGCTGTAACATTTTCGTTAGACGGCACGATGATCACCGGCGCCCTGACGGTCGATGTCGCGTTTGCGGTGTTTCCGGTCGTGGTCACGCCCGTGTCGTAGTGCGTCACGATCGCCGAAGAGAGATCCGCATCCACCTGCGTCAGGAACTGCCCGGGAATTCCCCAGACCGGCAGGTTCGGCTGCTGGTACCAGCGCGCGATCAGATTATTCGTGGCTGTGCCGCCGTTCAGTTCGCCAAGCCAGATTCCGGAACGTCCGGAATCGGCGATGTAGTTGTTCTGGATCGTAATATCCGTATTCGACGACGCGGTCGCGAAAGAGAAGCTTTGGTTATTGGTCGATACGACCTGGATCGCGGCGAGACCTGTTTGTGCGCCGGTGCTGTTCGATTCCGGCCCGAGCGCGCCTTCGACCGCGTTGTCCTGGATCACGTCGTCGTGCGCCGGCGGTCCGGGATAGGCTTCCGTGTCCTGCGATGCGATGATGCCCGCGTTGCTGGTGCGGCGAATAACGTTGCGCTGCACGGTCACGCCTTCGACGCCGGTGATCCAGATTCCGCGGCCGGCGTAAATGTCCTCGGCAACATTGTCTTCGATGGTCGATCCGTTGCCGCGCAGGTCCGCCGTCGCGGGAACCATTCCCATGCCGACGATGTTCGACGGCAGCGCTTTATCGAACGTGATGTCCACGGTTCCGTTGTAGACCGGCGAGTTGGAGTCAGCCGGATTCTGGCTGACGATGGTTGCACCTGCGATTTCCAGGGTCGAAACCGGATCGATGAAGTTCACCGCCGTGCCATTGGCGAAGCGGTAGAACCCGGTACGCACTACGGTGATTTCCTGCGTGCCGGGTTGAGTCGACACCGTCGCTGCGTACTGGCTGTCCATGATGAGTGCATCGTCGAGCGTGCCCTTAACGTAACAGTTACGAAGATGATCGTTCGGGCCGACGGTGGAGAAATGGATGCCGTCGGCGTTCGAGCCGATCAGCCCCGTTCCCGGCCGCGGCTTCACCGAGACATGGTCGGCGATGGAGTTTTTCGAGGCGTAGATATCGACCGCAAACTGCGGCGATCCGTAGACGTTGATATTCGAGAGCGTGATGGTGTCGCTCTGCCACACCAGCAACGGAGAACCGCCTGCCCGCGCCGTTACAACCACGGTGTCTCCCGGTTCGAGCGTCGCCAGCGTGGCGCTTTGTGTCCACGGCGCCGGATCGTTGATGATCAGTTGGCTGTTCGAGATTGGCCGGCTGATTCCAGTCCGGCTTGTTCCGGCAAGGATGCTGCCGTTGCGGAAGATCGCACCCCAGTACTGAACGACATCGCCGTAAGGCGAAACGGCGCTGTTCAACGACGATGGATCGGGCCAGCCCGGAAGCGTTGTGTAGGTCAAGATCCGGCTTACCGTGTCGATCGCGGTGACCTTCACATGCGTGTAAGGCGGAGTAATGAAGTCGGTGCTGAAATTGGTGAGAGTGACATTCGTGCACTCATAAATCTGGATCCCGGCCGAGATCATCGGTCCCTGGAAGTAGAGCGTTGAGCCTGCAAAATCGACGGTGAGATTTGAGAGTCCGCCGATGATCAGAACGGCATTCGATTGCGACTGCGAAAGCATGTAGTAAGCGCCCGGGTCGATCGTCAACGTCTGCACGGAATGGCTGTACACGTAATTAATTGCCGCCTGAATGAGAGGCCGCGAGTCGAGCGTTGGCTTGTTCGGCGTGGCATTCTGGCTGGCGATTCCCAGGCTCACCAGATCGTGGCTCATGTTGATGACCTGCGCGGAAACGCAAGGAACGGCTGCGACGGCAAATATTGTTGCCAGAAGAAACAGACGGCTGGAACGAGCCATTTGCTGGACCTCAACGCTTGATATGAGGCTGTGGCCGAGGAGAACCGTTGGGGAAGTCGGAAGAGAATAGCATGAAAACTGCGGATTGATGCTTGGATCGATTTCTGGACGATTTGTTTACACTTTAGCCGCAGTGTTTTCTTTCGGCGTGAGCACTCCGAGGATGGAGTCGTAAGGAAGGAAGATGTGGAACACGGTGCCGCTGCGATCCTTTTCCTGAGAGGTCTTCACGCGAATTCTGCCGGAGTGTTTGTCGACGATGCCCTTCGAGATCCAGAGGCCGAGTCCGGTTCCGGTGATTCCCTTGGTGGTAAAAAACGGTTCGAACAGCCGCCGCCTTACGGCTTCGAGCATGCCTTCGCCGGTGTCTGCGATGGTCGTCAAGATTCCGGCTTGCCCATCGCGATTGTGGACTTCGCGCGTTCGCAACAGTAATCGCCCGCCGTGCGGCATGGCGTCGACGGCATTGGTGATCATGTTGGTCAGCGCCTGCCGCACTTCACCTTCCAGGCAAAATACCGGGCGCTGATCGTCAAACTCATTCTCTACGCGGATGCCCGCGTTCAACAAGCGTCCCTGGTAGAGCATGAGCACTGAACCCAGAATCTGCGAGATCATCACTTCGGTAGGCGCGCTCGCTTGGCGATGGAAGCGCAACGTTTGCGTCGCGATCTGCGTTACGCGGCGCAGTTCCTGGTCCGCGAGTTGGGTATAAGTTCTTACTTCCTCACTGATCGCGGACCTCTCGATGAGATAGAGCAGGTTGGTGACCGACGCCAGCGGATTGTTGATCTCGTGCGCGATCGATGCCGCCAAACGCCCCATCGCGGCCAGTTTTTCGCTACGGATCAGTGCTTCTTGCGCGCGATGCCGTTCCGTAGCGTCGATGCCCAACACGATGATGCGCGAGACATTGCCGTCGGTGTCGCGAACCGGCTGGTAAACGAAATCAAGGAAGCATTCTTCCAGCGGGCCGTCGGGCGTCCGCACCAGCTCAACTCGGAACCCATGCGCCAGGTACGGCTCTCCGGATTCGTACACGCCCCGCAGCAAGTTCAAAATCCCCTGCTGCTCGACTTCGGGCAAAGCTTCCTTTAAAGGGAGGTTGAGCACGTTGCGGTTGCCGATCACCAGCTGGTATTGCGTGTTGGTCATTTCGAACACGAAATCGGGTCCCCGAAGGACGGCGATGAAGGCTGGCGCATTCCTGAAAACCTCCGACAGCCGCTTGCGTTCAACCTGCAATTCTTTCTGAACTCTTTCGGCTTCGGCACGCAGCCCGCGCTCGCGCAGTTCCGCTTCTTTACGCAATTGCGCCATCTTGATGTGCGTAGCCACGCGCGCCAACAGTTCCACGGCGGTAAATGGCTTGGTCAGGTAGTCGTCGGCTCCGCTCTCCAGACCGGCAACGCGCGCTTCTTCGCCGGCGCGCGCCGAGAGCATAATGATCGGCACCGTGCGCGTACCTTCATCGTGGCGCAAACGCCTCACCATCCCGACTCCGTCGAGCGCCGGCATCATCACGTCAGTCAGCACCAGGTCGGGAGCGTGTGCGGAGGCAAGCTGCGCGCCTTGTTCACCGTTGGTCGCGAACTGCACCTCATATTGATCGCCGAGCAGGCGCCCTATGTAATCGCGCATGTCTGCGTTGTCGTCGACTACCAGAACCGCAGGTCGCGCGTGATCGACCGGCGCGCTTGTCAGCGATTCAACTTCCGCTGCGGCTGCTCCACTCCAGCGTCCAGCTTCCTCGATGAACAGCGGCAATCGATTCGGAGCGACGTTGGCAGAAGTTCTGGTCCGGATCCGATCCTCAGGCAGGTGCGCGCTTCCCACCGGAATCGAAACCGTGAATGTGGTTCCTTTGCCTTCTTTGCTCTCGACCGTGACCGTGCCACCATGCAGTTTCACCAGCTCCTGCACCAAGGCCAGCCCGATGCCGGTTCCTTCGAACGACCGGCCCCGCGCGCCCTCGATACGATGAAAGCGCTTGAAGACGTTCGGCAGCTCACGTTCGGGGATGCCGTTTCCGGTGTCGCTGACTCGCAACACCACGCGGCTTTTTTCTAACTGCTGCGTCACGCGGATCCCGCCCTGCAGGGTGAACTTGTAGGCGTTCGAAAGCAGGTTAAGGATGATCTTTTCCCACATCTCGCGATCGACGAACACTTCGGCGCCGATCGGTGGGCAATCGACCTGGAATTTCAATCCAGCTCTTTCGATCAGTGAGCGGAACCCGCTGGCGAGGTCTGCCGTGAAACTTGCGATGTCCACGGATTCGAAAGACGCTTGCTCACGCCCGGCCTCGATCCGGGAAAAATCAAGAAGCGAGTTCACCAGCTTCAACAATCGCAGGCCGTTACGATGCGCCGTCTCCAGGCGCTCAACATCCTTCGCGGGATATCCATCGGAATCCCCGAGTGCCTCTTCCAGAGGACCCAGCAACAGCGTGATCGGCGTACGGAACTCGTGGCTTACGTTGCTGAAGAACGCGGTCTTGGCGCGATCCAACTCCGCCAGGGCCTCGGCACGTTTGCGCTCGGCCTCGTAAGCGTTGGCATTGGCGATGGCGGCCGCCAGTTGACCGGCGAGGAGGGTGACGAATCCATGAAAATCTTCGTTGATTTTCAGGTGCGGGTTTGCCGCTGCGACCAGCACTCCCATCGGGCGCACCTGGCCCTGCTGTGCGAGCGGCATCACGAAGGCGCTGTGCGGAGGCACGATCCACGCGCCAGTTGGAAGATCGCCCATGCGCGACGCAAGATCATCGATCACGATGGCTGTTCCTCTTGCCATTGCCTCATCCATCGGCCAAACCGATTCCGATCCGAGGGTGATCGTCTCGGGGGCAGCCGGATGTGAGGCCGCAATTCCCACATTCGCCATTCGCCGCAGCGTGTTGGTGTTCGCGTCGTAAAGATAGATCAGCGCGAAGGGAAGATCGCGATCCGCATCTTTGAGGCAGTCAGCCGCCAGGCGGCAAACCGTTTCGGGCGTACGTGCCTCCGAGGTCTTGGAAGCCAGCTTGCGCATCAGGCGCAGTCGCCGCTCGCCGATCACGCGTTCGGTATCCTCGCTGACGGCGCAGAACAGGCCGCCGATCTGGCCCTCATCATTCGGCAGCGGACTATAGGAGAACGTGAAGTATGTCTCTTCCACGAAGCCGTGGCGGTTCATCATCAGCAACAGCCGCTCGTCGTAGGTCGATTCGCCGCGCAAAAGAACGGCCTCTGTCCGAGGCCCGATCTGCGTCCAGATGTCGCTCCACGCCTCGGACGCGGGACGCCCCAGCGCCGCCGGATGTTTCTTGCCCAGAAATGGCACGTACGAATCGTTATAAAGATTGATAAGTTCTTTTCCCCACCAGACGAACATCGCGTAACGCGATTGCAGAATGATCCTGACCGCGGTGGTCAGGCTCTGCGGCCATTGATTCGGCGCACCCAGTGGCGTGGCGGACCAATCCTTGGCACGCATCAGCGCGCCCATTTGGCCGCCTTGGAAGAACTTATCGTCGGGCATGAAATCTGGGCCAATGAAATTACGATGCGACGTATCCCAAAAAGCAGCTTACGTTCTTCACCATTTTTTGGATGTTGGCGCTTCCGCCGGCGGCCACTCTGGACATCGTGCGGGCGAGGCGGTCTATGCTTCTTCGACGAAAGAACTGCGAACTGACCCGCGATTCGTCTGTGCTGATCTTGGGCCTTGATTGGCCCACAGCGCCGAGCACCAGTCCATGTGCGGCCCGAGCGGGTAACTAAAAGTTAGCACAGAACTCGCCTTTTTCTGACGGTGATCTCCGGGAAGAACGAGGAAGTGGTTTTCCGAGCCGGATCGCGGGAGACGGTGTTTGGGAAGATGGTCCGGAGTCCCGAAAGATACTGGCCTTGTGATGCTTGTGGGGGTTACGGTGCCGGAAAATCCGGGCTATACTTTATGAGGAAACGGCAAAAATGAAGTTCGCCCTGACAATCCGTTCTTCGGCGACGCCTTCGCGGCGTCAGCGGCTGGGCTTCGTGTTGAGCTATCCGCGAGTTGGCCTGAACATTGTGCCTTCCAACGCGCGCCCCAGCCTCTTTGGCTGCGACTAATTTCTTCTCTCCTGCACGGTCAAAAATCCTATTCAACCAAACTGTTGAATGGGCACCCGGATTGATTCGATTCCCACAGGAGAAGACCCATGAGCACCACCGCTCAGATTGGACCCAACATCAAGACCGCGCTGCCCGGTCCGAATGCGAAGCGCATTCTCGCCGGCGATGAGCGCCTGATTTCGCCGTCGTACACCCGTTCCTATCCACTGGTGGCCAAGCGCGGCCGCGGCGTGATGATCGAAGACGTGGACGGCAACGAGTTCATGGATTTTGCCGCAGGCATCGCCGTCTGCTCTACCGGACATTGCCATCCCGAAGTGGTGGCGGCGATCCAGAAACAGTCGGCCGAATTGATCCACATGTCGGGCACCGACTTCTACTACGAGAACATGGTCACGATCGCCGAGCGGCTGAGCAAAGTCGCGCCGATGAAAGGACCGCATCGCTTTTACTTCGGCAACTCCGGCGCGGAGGCGATTGAGGCCGCACTGAAACTGGCGCGTTATCACACCAAGCGCCAGAACGTGATTGCATTCCTCGGGGCATTTCACGGGCGCACGATGGGAGCGCTGTCGCTGACTGCGTCGAAGCCGCAGCAGAAGCGCCGCTTCGCGCCGCTGGTGCCTGGCGTGACGCACGTGCGCTATCCGGATGTGTATCGCGGGGCGCAGGGAATGGATCCTGACAAGTTTGCATTGAGCTGCGCTCGTTACATCGAAGAGCGGCTGTTCGCGACCGTGCTGCCGCCGGAAGAAGTGGCGGCAATCTTCGTCGAGCCGATCCAGGGCGAAGGTGGATACGTGGTCGCGCCGACCATCTTCATGCAGGAGCTGCGGCGGATTTGCGACAAGTTCGGCATCCTGCTGGTGTGCGACGAAGTGCAATCGGGCTGCGGACGCACCGGCAAGTGGTGGGCGGTGGAACACACCGGCGTCGAACCCGACATGATCACCATCGCGAAGGGTATCGCCTCGGGCATGCCGCTGAGCGTGCTGATGACGAAGGCAGAGATCATGGACTGGGTGCCGGGATCGCACGCGTCGACGTTCGGCGGAAATCCGGTGGCGATCGCTGCGGCGCTGGCCACCATGGACGTGCTGGAGAATGATGGGATCCAGAATGCCGGGAAAGTCGGCAATCACATCCTGCAACGCGCTGCGACATGGAAGGAGAAGTACGACCTGGTCGGCGACGTGCGCGGCCGCGGGTTGATGATCGGTATCGACCTGGTAAAGGACAAGCAGACGAAAGCATTCGCCGGGCCCGAACGCGATCGCGTGGTGGACCTGGCGTTCGAGCGTGGCGTGCTGTTCCTCGGCGCAGGTCCGTCGGCAGTGCGAATTTGCCCTCCGCTGATCACGACGAAAGAACAAGCCGACGCGGCGATGGACATTCTGGAAGAGTGCATCGCAATCGTCGACAAGGAATGCTTCAGCGCGCGGAGCAGGGCAGGTCACCCAACAGGCGCATAACTATTTCGTGGCCAGAACGACTCGCCCCACTTTTCAGGCCCCCCGGCGAAAGTGGGGCTTTTTGCTGCGCCTATAATTGGTTCATGAAACTCACGATCACGGTCGATGATGGAATTGCCGAAAGCGCACACAAAAAAGCCGAATCGGAGAACAAGACGATCGAGCAGATTGTCATCGAGTTTCTCAGCGATTTCGCGATTAAAGCCGACAACGAAGAGTTCCGGCAACTCTCTGGCCGTGGTCATTCACAAGGTTGGAAATTTAATCGTGACGAAATCCACGAGAGAAAATAGCACCGTATCCTGATCTCGTTGATTCCTCTCCTATTCCGCATCCGCTATATTGTTTAGCACGTCATGCAGCCACCCGAACCACTGTGGAAGCCTGCTAGCCAGGCGTTGCGGCTCGCTGAACTCATCAGCGACGATCCCGAGCAGAAGCTCGCGCCGCTGCGTCGCGACGTGCGTTCGCTGGGCGTGCTGCTGGGCCGAGTCCTGAAAGAGCAGGAGGGCGAGAAGCTTTTCGGGAACGTGGAGCGGCTGCGCGATCTGCTGATTCGTCACCGCGAAGGCGAAGAATCGGACGAGCAACTGTTGATCGAGGCACGAGCGCTGGTGGCAGAGGTCGGCACCGCGCACGCGCAGAAGATCACCAAGGCGTTTGCCACCTACTTCGAGCTTACGAACCTGGCGGAGACGAATCACCGCAAGCGCCGCCGCCGCGCCAGCCGGCTGGAGACGTCGCGTCCGCCGCTGCCGGGATCGTTTCGCGGAACGCTGTTGCGCATGAAAAAAGCCGGTGTCGGATGCCAACTCGCGCTCGAACTGTTGCGCGAGATCGCGATCACGCCGGTGTTTACGGCGCATCCGACGGAGGTCGCGCGGCGGACCGTGTTATTCGCCCGACGACGCATTGCCGGCGAACTCGAGCGGCTCGACAACCTGCCGCTCAGCGAGCCTTACGCGCTGGAGCGTGAGACGGCGATTGCCGCGGAGATCACCTCGCTGTGGCAAACCGACGAGGTACGACGGTTCCAGCCGACGGTGATCGATGAGATCCGCATGGGGCTCGATTACTACAAAATTTCGCTGCTCGACAGCGTTCCGCGCGTCTACGAAGAGATGGCCGAGGCCTTCCACGAAGTTTACGGCGTTCCCATCGCGGCACGCGACCTGCACCAGGTGATCAGCTTCGGATCGTGGATCGGCGGCGACCGTGACGGTAACCCTCACGTTACAACCGACTGCACCCGCGAAGCGTTACGCATGGCGCGTCAACTGATTCTCGATTTCTACCTGGAAAAGATCGATGCGTTGTACCCGCGCCTGAGCGCATCGGTCCTGCAGACGGCAATTTCTCCGCGATTGGCGGAGGCGCTCGGGGATTACGCGAACAAGTTTTCAGAAGTCACGATGGATCGCCTGCGCTATCCCGAGCCGGAGAAATATCGCCGCTTTCTCGCTTACGTGCACTGGCGGCTCAATCACAGCCGCTTTGAGCCGGAGCATCGCGATTCCTATCCGACCGCGGACGACTTTGCCGCTGACCTGAATTTGATTCGTGACAGCCTGACCGCGAATGGCGCCGAAAGGATCGCACAGCGATTGCTTGATCCGCTGCTGAGACAGGTGGCAACGTTCGGATTCCACCTGCACACGCTGGATATCCGGCAGCACGCGAGATTGCACAAGCAGGCGGTACAGGAATTTGCGGAGGCGCTACACGCAGACTCTCCGGTCTCCGAGCAGTCGCGGGAGGTGGCAGCGACGCTGCGCGCGGTCGCGGACCTGAAGAAGCATTACCCGGCGCAGGCGATTCGCGATTATGTCATCAGCGGCTCGACTTCGCAGCAGGACGTGATGGACCTGTTACGGCTGGCGAATGTCGCCGGAGTTCATTGTAACGCTGTTGGTAACGATCCGGGAGTAATGCCAGTGCCGTTGTTCGAGTCGATCGAGGACCTGCGGCGCTGTCCGGAGATTTGCCGCGAGTGGTGGTCGTCGGCGGAATACGCGCCGTTGCTCGATTCGTGGGACCGGCGGCAGGAGATCATGCTCGGCTACTCCGACTCCAACAAAGACGGAGGCATGCTCACCAGCACGTGGGAGATATACAAGGCGCATCGCGCGCTGCACGAAGTCGCTCGCGACTGCAATGTAAAGCTGCGGTTATTCCACGGGCGCGGTGGGACCGTAGGCCGCGGCGGTGGCCCCACGCATTCCATGATTGTGGCCCAACCGCCGGGCGCATTCACCGGCGAGATCCGCATCACCGAACAGGGCGAGGTGATGAGCTGGAAGTATTCCGACCTGGTGCTGTCGGAGTGGAACCTGGAATTGATGGTCGCTGCTTCGCTGGAGGCCTTGGCGCAACTCGATCCGTCGCGCAAGCTGCATGAGCACTGGAACTCCGCGATGTCGCAGATGTCGGAAGATGCGTTCCGCTTTTATCGCGAAAAGATTGCCGATGATCCGGATGTTCTGACGTATTTCGAACAGGCGACGCCGGTCAACGAACTGGAACATGCGCGGATTGCCTCACGCCCGGCACGGCGATCGAAGAGCCGCAGCCTCGGCGACCTGCGGGCGATTCCGTGGGTCTTCGGCTGGATGCAGAGCCGCCACGGACTGCCGGCGTGGTTCGGTGTAGGTCATGCCCTCTCGCAATTCACCGCGCAACAACCCGAGAATCTCGAACTGGTGCGCGAGATGATGAAGAAGTTTCCCCTCTTCCGCACCATGATCCGCAACGTCGAGATCGGCATGGCGAAGGCCGACCTCAGCATCGCGCGTCTTTACGCCGACCTGGTGAAAGACGAGAAGCTGCGCGAGCGTGTGTTTGCGATGCTGGTGGAGGAATTCCAATTAACGCTGAAGATGGTGCTCGCAGTCACCGGGCAGAAACGCCTGCTCGAGACCAATCCGGTTTTGGAGCGGTCGATTCGGCTGCGAAATCCGTATGTCGATCCGATGAGCCTGGTGCAGGTGGAACTGCTGCGCCGCAAGCGCGCAGGTGAAAACACCGACGGGCTGAATTACGCGTTGGCGGCGACGATCAATGGGATCGCGGCCGGACTGCATAATACGGGGTAGTTTCGAGTTTCGGGTTTCAAGTTTCGAGTTCCACATCTGTAAAAGAGGGCAGATGCGGGGCACCAAGCGCATGCACGACAATTTGCTGGGACAACTGAATTCGGCGAAATGCCTGTACCTTCGACGTTTGTACGAGCCGAAGGACAACTCCCTTTGCATCGTTGTCGATGAAGCGGTCGAAAATCGATCGGGACGTCTCGACGTGTCACTGCCAGACTTGGAGAACGTGTCTAGAGGCGCATATCCGATCGAGCCAGTCGAAGGATGCAAGACCTTCGAACTCTTCTGGAACGCTTACATCGCTTATCTTGTAACAGAAGAAATGGCGGGGTCCACCGGTAATTATTCTGACGAAGAATACGTGGGCAAGCTATTTCGGGAGTACAAGAGATCGCATTTTCTCGAATATCTGTCTCGTGACACGGGCGGGCACAGTCAACCTGTGCGTCACTACAAGCTCACCTGTCTAAATCATCTGATAGACGTTGGATCGTACACGCCACCACATGTGCGTACTATTCCTTGGCGTTCGGACGAGGTGAGATGAGCGCGCCACGAGGCGCAACACCCTTTTCCGACGTCTCTCTTTCTCGCCGCCTCGAGCGCGCCGAAGGCTATGCCTGTGCGCAATTCGCGGAGGCACGCAAGCGAGTGTTTGCCGATTGTGGTTCGGAGTGGATCGAGTGCGGCGGCGCATACTCTGTCTTCGACGGCATCGACTCGCCCATAACGCAAACGTTCGGCCTGGGGATGTTCGAGGAAGTGACCGAACCGGCGCTCGAGAAAATCGAGCGCTTTTTCTTTGAGCGTGGGGCCGCGGTGCATCACGAAGTCAGTCCGTTCGTCGGCGTCGAAGCCTTGGCAATGCTGGCCCGACGCGGATACCTGCCAAGCGAAGTCAGCAGCGTCATGTATCGACCAGTCGAGCCACCGGCGACAAAACTGCCGGACGGAATCGCCGTGCGAGTGATTGACGCCGACGAGGCGCGGCTGTGGAGTGAAATCAACGCGCGCGGATGGTCGCACGATCATCCTGAGTTTCGCGAATTCCTTTTGAACTTCGGAGCGGTGCTGACCGAACGCAAAAATAGCCCGTGTTTCCTCGCGGAGATCGATGGCGTGCCGGGAGCAGCTGGCGCGTTGAGCATTCACGAAGGAGTGGCGCTTTTTGCCGGTGCAGCCACGGTGCCTGAGTTTCGGCGTCGCGGATTGCAGGCGGCTCTCCTGAGCGAACGTATGCGTTACGCCGCGGAGAACGGTTGCGACCTGGCGATGATGGTCGTGCTTCCGGGCAGCGAGTCGCAACGCAATGGCGAGCGGAACGGATTTCGCATCGCCTACACCAGGACGAAGTGGAAGCTGCAGGAATCGGTGAAGGGTAATCGGTAACTGCAAAGTAAACTGCAAGTTGCGCTTCTCAGCCTCGACTCTGTACACTGCCCCGCATCTCGGAACTTTCGCCTGGTGAGGAAATATCGTGCGCCGACTTATTTTCGCCTTCGTTGTTTTCTTCGCTGTTTCCGCATTCGCCCAATACACCGATCGTGACGCCATCGCTCATCTCGGCGGACCCCAGGAGTTCGCTCGCCGCCGCGCTGAGCTTCAAAAAGAGCTGAAAACCGGCTGGACCCTGCTCTTCGCACGCATCAACGAGCCTGAGGCGAACAATTACCGCGAGGACAACGACTTCTATTACTTCACTGGATTGCAGGATCAGGGCGCAGTCCTGCTGATGAACAATCAGACCGGCGACGTCACGATTTTCGAGCCGGTGCAGCAGCCGCGAATGAAGCAGGTGTATGGACCGAACCTGATCGGTCTGGATGAGGCGGCGAGGGCGGAACTGGGATACAAGAAAGTGCAGCCCGCGGAAGATCTTGAGTTGGCACTGTCGCGGATTCTCGGGCAGGCCGTTCCGGCCGATTTGTGGGTGCGCCTGGGATTTGCTGACAAAGTGGACGGAGCGCGCGCCGAGACGGCGCTCGATTACGGCGAACAATATATGGCGCCCTACGGTGATTCGACGCCGGGCGACCGGTCGGCGCTGGAGAAGTTGTCGGCTCGGTATCCGGCGGTGCATCTGCGCGATTTGACGGAGTCGATCGATCAACTGCGCAACATCAAGACGCCGGGAGAGATCGAGGTGCTGAGAAGGAACGGGAAGATCAGCGCGGAGGGAAACCGTCGTGCGATTGCGCGCGCCAAGCCCGGAATGTACCAGTACCAGGTGGCGGCGGAAGCACGTTATTGGTATGCGATGAATGGAGCGCAAGGGATCGCGTATCCGGCAATCGTCGGCAGCGGACCCACGGCGAACACGTGGCACTACTTCCAGGATCGCGACAAGATCAACGCGGGCGAGGTGGTGGTCTTCGACTTCGCCGCCGACCTCGATCATCAGGCGATGGACATCACGCGCACGTTTGCCATCGACGGCAAATTCACGCACGAGCAGGCAAAGTGGTATGCGGCCGATCTGGCATCGCAAAAGGCGACCATCGCGTTGCTGAAGCCCGGGCACACTTACGAAGAAGCCGCGGCGGCCGGAAAGAAGGTCTTCGACGATAACGGAGTTGGCGACCAGTGGTACGGATATCCCGGGCACTTTGTCGGCATGGCAACGCACGACGTGGGCCGCGTCAGCGGGCCAATCAAGGCTGGCCAGGTGGTCACCGTCGAGCCGATCATCGAGATCTTCGACAAGCATTGGCACTTCCGCGTGGAAGACACCATCCTGATCACCGATGGCGAGCCCGAGATTTTGAGTTCCGGAGTGCCCAAAGAAATCGGCGACATCGAGAAACTGGTCGGCAGCGAGGCGAAGTAAAGAAGTTTCGAGTTTCTTCGTCGGATTTGCGCTTCGATTTTGAAATCTGAAACCCGAAACTGATGTTTCGAGTCACAACCCAACCGGCGCGGACGTGAGCTTCCGCGCCTTTTTCTGTTAAGGCGTCACAGTCCGCCTGGTCGTAACGGCCCTATCATCGCAGGGAATGAAGGGCAAGATCACACGGTTCATGCTGCGCGTAACCGACGCGCTGGTTCGCGCGGAGCATCCGAAAAACTCCGAAGACGACGTTCCGGCACATCTTCAACGAGGCCGCCAGGGCGAAGAGGCGGCCCATTTTTATCTGCGCGATCAGGGTTACACCATTGTTGCCCGCAACTTTCGCTCGCCGCGCCATCGCGGAGAGATCGACCTGATCGGCTGGGACGGCAACGTTCTGTGCTTTATCGAAGTAAAAGCTCGTGGCCGTCGCGGCGTGGTTCCGGCGGAAATGGCGGTCGATGCTCCCAAGCGCGGCCTGCTCCGGGCCACCGCCCGTGATTACTTACACCGCGTAAAAGCCTCGCCGGTGGTGCGTTTTGACGTGATTAGCCTCTATTTCCACACGGAAAATGAAGCTCCGGACATCACCCTATTCAAGAATGCCTTCCCGATGTCGTAATATTTGTGTGCACTCTTAGCGAGGATGTAATTGCCAGAGCTTAGAAAAGATCCCATTATTGGCCGCTGGGTCATTATTTCGACCGACCGCGCCAAGCGGCCCACGGATTTCGTCCGCGACCGCATTCAGAATAAAGGTGGCTTTTGCCCATTTTGTTACGGCAACGAAGCGAAGACGCCGCCTGAAGTGCTGGCCTATCGCCCCGGCCAGAACGGCAATAGCAGCCTGCGCGATACCCCCGGTTGGACCGTCCGCGTAGTCCCGAACAAATTTCCGGCGCTCGGTATCGAAGGAAATCTGAACCGCCAGGCCGAAGGCATGTTCGACAAGATGAACGGCCTCGGAGCGCATGAGGTCATCATCGAGACGTCGGACCACAACACCACACTGGAAGACCTTCCGGAAAAACGCATCGAAGACGTGTTGTGGGCGTTCCGCGATCGCATCCTCGACCTGAAGCAGGACAAGCGTTTCAAATACATTCTGCTGTTCAAGAATCATGGCGAGTCGGCCGGAGCGTCGCTGGAGCACAGCCACTCGCAACTGATCGCGCTGCCGATTCTTCCCAAGCACGTGGTTGAAGAGTTGGAAGGCGCCAAGCAGTACTACATCTACAAAGAACGTTGCGTCTTCTGCGACATCGTTCGCCAGGAACTGGATAACGGCCTGCGAGTGGTCGACGAGAACGACGAAATGCTGACCATCGCTCCGTTCGCGCCGCGCTTCCCATTCGAGACCTGGATTCTGCCCAAGCGGCACGAGTCGGGGTTCGAGAATTCGTCGTCGCGCGTTTACGAACGCCTGGCGAAAGCCATCAAGACACTGCTGCAGAAAGCCGACCTGGTTCTCGACAACCCGGCTTACAACCTGGTTCTGCACACTTCGCCGCTCCAGGAGGCGCAGAACGACCATTACCACTGGCACATCGAGTTCATGCCCAAGCTGACCAAGACCGCCGGCTTCGAGTGGGGAACGGGCTTCTACATCAATCCGACTCCGCCGGAAGAGGCAGCCCGCTTTCTGCGCGAGGCTAATGTTGAAGTGCCGGCGATGGCTCGCTGATCAAGCCGCTTTAGCTGGAGAGCGGGGCCTGCGGGTCCCGCTTCTCCCTTGAAGAGGGCGTTCCGTCCCTGCCGCCATCGAAGCGCGAAAATGATTTCCCGGAACAATCGTCCTCTCTAACACGTAGCTGATAAAAGTCCGGTATTCTAAGTACACGATCCCGTGCGTCTCCTCTTCAACATCTTCGGCCAGACCCTGAGCACCTTGTGGAGCCATAAGTTGCGCTCGTTCCTGACCATGTTCGGGATCGCATGGGGAGTCTTTTCCCTGCTGTTGCTGGTCGGCTTAGGCGAAGGTTTTCGCACCGGGAACCGCAAGCAGTTCGATTCCATCGGCGAAAACGTCATGTTCATCTGGGGTGGCCGCGCTCCATCGGTGAAGGGTAACTTCACCAGCATGAGGTGGTATTACCTCACCGAGAAGGACTATCGCGACATCCTGACCGAGGCGCCCGATGTTCGCGACGCGGTGCCGGTGATCCAGCGCGGCGACATCAAGATGGTCAGCGATTACTTCAACACCAGCGGGCAGATCATGGGGTCGCTGCCGAAGTTCAACCAGATCCGTTACATGCCGATCGCCGACGGCCGCTGGATCAACGACGACGACGTAAAGGAAAAGCACGCAGTCATCGTGCTCGGCGACGAAGCGCGCCGGCTGCTCTATAACGGACGCACCGCCGTTGGCACAACCGTTCTCTTGAACGGCATTCGCTTCCAGGTGATCGGCACCCTGGAGCGAATCGGGCACGGCGACAATGCCAACCAGAACCTTCGATGCGTGGTTCCGTTCAGCACCATGCGCGAATTTTTTCCGCCACAAAATGTAGGCGAGGCGTTCAACCCCATTTCGTTCATCAACTACCAGCCGCGCAGCCGCGAGCAGCACGAAATCGCGCGAACGGAAGTCCACAAGGTGATCGCCCGCAACCACGGCTTCGATTGGGACCTGCCCGATGCCTACGACGAGTGGGACACTATCAAGACGGTCGACCAGGTCGGCAAGATTTTCGACGCCATGGACATGTTCCTGGGTAGCGTCGGTATTGTAACTCTGGCGTTAGGAGCGATCGGTATTATCAATATCATGCTGGTGGCGGTGGCAGATCGTACGAAGGAGATCGGGTTGCGCAAGGCAATCGGTGCCACCAATCGCAGCATCATGTTCCAGTTCTTCGTCGAGGGCGCTTTCCTGACCTTGATGAGCGGTGGAATAGGGTTGGGAATTGCGGCCGGGGTGATGGCCTTACTTACTTTTTTGACCGCCATTGGTGTTCTACCGACAATCCCAGGATTCGATCCGCCGAAACTGGTTCCGATGACGGCGATCCTGGCGATCGGTTCCCTTGCGATTGCCGGAATTGCCGCCGGCCTCTATCCCGCGCGCCGCGCGGCCATGCTCGAACCCGTGGAGGCCCTCCGCAAGGAGTAACGCATAGCTATGTACCGCGACCTGCTCGAACAAGCCTATTTCGCGATGCGGCACGACCTTCGCAAGACATTGCTGACCATGCTCGGCATGGCGTGGGGAATTGCGACCGTGGTTCTGTTGCTGGCCTACGGCAATGGTTTCGGAAACGCGATCCAGAACATCTTCGAGAGTTTTGGCGCGCACGCAGTCGGCATCTGGCCGGGACGCACCTCGCAGCAGGCAGGCGGAAACAAGGCCGGAGTCCAGATCCGCTTCACCGATACCGACGTGGAACTGCTGCGCAACGTGGTGCCGCTCATTCGGCGCATTGGCCGCCAAATCGATGTCGACAACGCCAACGTGGTTTACGGCAATCGCTCGTATACGTTTCCAGTGAACGGCGTCGATCCGCCGGTTGACGACATCTGGAACCTGACGGTCGATGAGGGCCGCTGGCTGAATGACGAAGACAACATGCAGCATGCGCACGTCGCTGTGATCAGCAGCGAGGCGCGGGAAAAGTTGTTCTCGGGCATGCCCCCGCTCGGCCAGACGATCCGCGTTAATGGCGTCAGCTTCGAAATTGTTGGTGTGCTCCATCCACGCATGCAGGAGGGCGATAATGACATCAACCGTGTCGTCTACTTGCCCTACAACTCCACCGACACGCTCAAAGACACGCATTATCTCGGCGGCATCTGGCTCGATTTCCAGGGCATGGATCACGATAAGCTGACCAAGACGATTCGCGACTCGCTGGCCACTGCGCACAACTTCAAGCCCGAGGACACGCGCGCCGTATTCGTCTTCGATGCCATGAAGCAGCTCGATCAGTTCAACATCATCACCATGGGGCTGAAGTTCTTGCTCGCGTTTATCGGCACGCTGACGCTGGCGATCGGCGGTATCGGACTGGCAAACATCATGCTGGTGTCGGTAACGCAGCGAACGCGCGAGATCGGCGTGGAAAAAGCTCTCGGAGCGCGTAAGCGCGACATCCTCTTCCAATTTCTTGCCGAAGCGATGGTGATCACCGCAGTCGGCGGTTTCATCGGGATCATCATCTCTTACGCAATCTCCCTCGCGGTCGGGCGGCTCACCCTCTATAGCGCCATGGCCAGCCACGCCGAGGCTGGCGATATCCGCCTGGTAGTGGCGCCCGGAATCGTGATCATCGCGACCACGATTCTCGGATTTGTCGGCATCGTCAGCGGACTGTTTCCCGCGGTCCGCGCCGCCAACCTCGATCCCATCGAAGCCCTTCGCTACGAATAAAAGGTGGGACTAAATCGGTTTACTGATTTCTGCTCGCTTGTTATACTAACAACGTTTAAGTAACCGGATGTGCGGGCCCTAGCTAAGTAAGGAGATGTGGTTAGCTGTGGGAAAAAGGTTTTCGTACCAAGTTTCTGTAAGGGCGAGTCCTTCACTTGCCTGGGAGATCTTTTCAAACTGGCGTCGGTGGCACACTTTCGCCAACGTTTACGGCAAGCTGGAGTGGAAAAAGGGCGAACCCTGGACCGTGGGCAGCCGTCTCAGTATTGAAATCCTCCAGCCCATTCATGCCATCATCGATCATGTGATCACTCATTGCGATCCGGCAGAGCGCGTCGGCTGGATCGATCACGCCATGGGCGTCGCCATCGACCAGTGGGTCGTCTTCGAACCAAAAAATGGCGCGGGGACCCTGGTACGCGTGGCCGGCGAGATCGTCGGCAAGGAATTGGTGTTCTCGAACGGCCTGACTCTCGAGACCTTCGTGAAAGATTTCAATCGCCAGTGGTACGAGGCATACGCCGAGGTCTGCAACCAACTGGCGCCGATTTCTACCAGGAAGTAACCAGCGCACCCGGACATCTTCTTCGTTCAAACCTGCTTCCACTTAGCGGTAGCGCCAATTTCGATGGCCGTCAATTGGAGGAGTGAACGAATGTCTTTGCGTCTATGCGCTCGTGTCCTTGTACTGCTGTTTACCTTCGCGCTCTGTGCTTCGGCGTTCGCAATTGAGCCCAACGCTCAAGGGGTTCCCGATAATGTCAAACATCTTGATCATTTGATCCAGAAGCTGGGAACGGGACAGACAGCATTGGTTGCGGTACGACTGAAAGATAAGAGTGCCGTCGCAGGATACGTCTCTGAGGCGGGCGCGGATTACATGGTTCTGGTCGACCCGAAGACCGGACATGAAACGCAGGTCTCGTATTACAAGGTCGATCGCATGCAGGGGTACAACGTCGAGACTAAAACCGAGGTTCACCAGAACACAGGAATTCGCAGCAAGCTGGTAAAGTTCGCTACCTGGGGATTGCCGGGGCATCAGGTTCCTAAAAATGGATTCCTGGGAGTGAGCGCGCTGGTGATCGGAATCATCATTGGAATCATTTTG
>Ga0335083_10000216_pt1 | contig 95954 bp, 81 predicted proteins | sample Lox_Sample_42_FD_206716 | JGI IMG/M metagenome (GOLD analysis project Ga0335083, IMG submission 206716) | Soil microbial communities from Loxahatchee National Wildlife Refuge, Florida, United States - Lox_Sample_4.2 | ecosystem: Environmental > Terrestrial > Soil > Wetlands | place: USA...
TACACGCAATCAACTGGCACCTGCTGTCACTGAGCGATGCGGCGCTGGGAGCGATTGTGGGAGCGGCCTTCATCTTCGGAGTGGGGTTTCTGTACCTGCACGCGCGCGGGGTGGAAGGCATGGGCCTTGGCGACGTGAAACTGATGGCCATGGTGGGAGCATTTCTGGGAATCAAACTCACGGTCTTCACGATTTTTGCGGCGTCACTGTTGGGAACGGCCTTTGGGCTGTCGCTGATGCTTACGGTTTGGGCGCAGCGCACGCGACGCCGGATGGCGCGCCATCGTGAGTCGCGGCTGGCGGCTCGGAAACATGCCTGGGCGTCGGCGCGCCTGGTTTATCGCCATTACCAGATGCCGTTTGGGGTGTTTCTCGGAAGCATGGCGCTGTTCGCTTTGTTCTTCGGCAAGGCATTGATTGGGTGGTACTGGAGACTCTACCTTTAGATCATGTTCGGACATGTCCATTGGTACGGCATTTACCCTATCGTTTCCACCCCATTGGATGAACGAAAATGCGTGTAATCCGGAGTAGAATATTTCGTATTTTCCTGCCTGGAATGTCATATAGCACGGAGGCCACGATGAAGCGTCTCTCCCTGATGTTGATGTTCGTCGTTCTTGCGGCGATCTGCTCGCCAGCCCAGCAGTCGCTCGCCGATGCTGCGCGCCAAGCCAACACTGAAAAGAAGGCTAACCAGGCGAAACACGTTTACACCAACGACGACATTGCAGGTACGAAAACGGCGGAGCCGGAAAAGTCGGCCGATACTGCGACAGAGGCGAACGGCGCGACCGCCACCGGTGACGCTTCCGCCAAACCTGAGGGCGAAGCGAAGGCTGATGCATCCGCAAAGCCTGCCGACAAAGCCGCCGACAAGGCGGACAAAAAAGACAGTAAGGCCGAAGCTGCCGCGAAGGCTGACGCTTTGAAGCAGAAGATCGCCGAGCAGCAAAAGGCGGTCGCCGACCAGGACCACGAGATCAGCATCATGGAGCGCGAGCATCAGATCAGGGTCGCGGAATACTACGCCGACGCAGGCACGCAACTTCGCACGTCGGGGCAGTGGTTCGAGGACGAGAAGAAATACCAGGAAGATCTCGACGGCAAGAAAAAGGCACTCGCCGATGCGAAAGCCAAACTCGACGATCTGAACGATCAGGCTCGTAAAGCTGGCGTTCCGGGCAGCTAAACCGGCGCCAGTGGATTCAGAAAAATACTGAAGTCCAAAAACTTCGGTAACTACGGTAGCCATCCTTACAGCTTCCCCTCGCAGGAATTCGGGATAAAATTTCCGAATTGGTGCCGCGGCATTTGTGTCTGTCGTGGGGAAGAACATCTTGGGCAGAATCTCTTTACCACAGAGAGTACCGATTCTTTACCTCATCATTGGGGTGCTGGCACTGGTGTCGGTGGTGCCGATGTACTTCTATGCGCGTTCGGTAGTGGGCATCAACCGCGAACGGCTTAAGACGAACGAAATGCTGCTGCAGAATACGATTACGCGTGCGCTGTCGGACGCAATCGCACAGCGAATGGCGAACCTGGATTCGATGCTGGGCAATCTGACCTCTGCCATCCAGGTCACGAGCGGCGGCGACATCGGCGCCAACAAGATTAATGCGCCGGAATTGCGGGCGCTGCTTGAGCGATTCGTTTCGTCTTCCAACGATCTCGCTTATGCAACGATTCTCAACAGCGAAGCCAAGGGCCAGTCGGTCGGACGCATCACCCCGGACGAGTTCCTGCAAAATGAATTGATGCGCGCTTTCAACGCCACCCGAGAGGGCCGAGCTTACACCGGACAGGCAATTTCCATCGGTTCGGGCGCAAGCCGGAAGACGATGATTGTCACGGCGGTTCCGATCACCGGCGCCGGTCGCGTAATCGGCATGCTGGGAACGGTCGTGGACCTCAGCTTTCTGCAGCGCGACCTTGACCAGATCAGCCAGGGCGGACTCTTGACCTACGTTGTCGATCGCAACGGGCGGCTTGTGGCAGCGCCGCAGGCCTCTCACTTCGCAACCGGGCAGGACATGTCGAAGATCGACATCGTCCGCAGCTTTGCCGAAAAGGCCGGAAAAGTTCGCTGGGTGCTTACGTCGGAGTTCACTGAAGACGATGGCAAGACGCGCGAAGACATGCTCGGCACCTGCTCGCCGGTGCCTTCGCTCGAATGGGCGGTGATCGCTCAAAAACCGCAGCGTGAGGCATATTCAAACGTTTTCGAAATGCAGGAAAAAGCGAACCTGCTCGCGGTGGCGATGATCATCTTGAGCGGCTTCGTCGGTATCCTGCTCGCCCGACGCATCACCGGGCCGCTCGAAGGCCTGACGGAATCGAGCCGAGCCATCGCTCGCGGCGACTTCTCGCAACGCGTGAAAATGAAGAGCCGCACCGAAATCGGCGAACTCGCCAGCACCTTCAACCTGATGAGCGAAGACCTGGAGCGGCTGATTCAGGACCTGAAGCACGCCGCCGAAAAGAACCGGCAACTCTTCTTGAACTCCATCCAGATGCTCGCCGGCGCGGTTGACGAAAAGGATCCGTACACCAAGGGTCACTCTGACCGTGTCACGAAGTACTCGGTGATGATCGCGCGCGAACTTCGCATGTCGAACGAAGAGGTCGAGAAGATCCGCATCGCAGCGCAGTTACATGACGTCGGCAAGATCGGTATCGAAGACCGCATCCTGAAGAAACCGGGCGCGCTGACGCCGGAAGAATACGAAGTGATGAAGTCGCACACGGTGCGTGGCGCGAACATCCTGCGGCCGGTCGAACAGTTGCGCGAGATGATTCCCGGCATCGAACTCCACCACGAGTCGATGGACGGCAAAGGTTATCCCTACGGATTGAAGGGAACTGAGATTCCGCTTTCCGCGCGCATTATCGCCGTCGCCGATACTTTCGACGCGATGACCACGAACCGCCCCTACCAGGCCGCACACGAGCCCGAATACGCAGTGAAGATCATCAACACCCTCGGCCGCAATCGCCTTGATCCCAAGGTGGTGGCCGCTCTGACGAAGATCTTCGAACGCGGCGAGCTGCGCATGCATCGTGCAGCGGTGGTGAAAGAAGCGGTACCCGAAGCCGCGCCGGTGCCTGCTCCCGAAGTGCCGAAGGCCGAAGCCGCCGTCACGGGCGACTGATTCCATTTCAGATTGAAGATCTAAGATTGCAGATTTGATGAATGCCTGACACGAGCTTTTCTTTGCAATCTTCAATCTGAAATCGTCAATCGTAAATTCTCTATTCTCCCGCCCGTATAATTGAATCTTGCCGCAACGTTCGCGGCGCACTCCTACATGATCCAGACATTATTCGGCAGTCTCGAGGAAGAAGAGCCAAAGAAAAAAGGTTTCTTCGACCGCATGAAGCAGGCGGTCACGCGCACGCGAGAGAACCTCAGCGAGCGCATTGAAGAAGTTGTCTCGTTCAGCACGGAGATCGATCGCGGCACGCTCGACGATCTTGAGGCGACGCTGATTGCCGCCGACCTGGGAACGAAGACCACTGAGCAACTACTGGCTCGACTGCGCGAGAAAGCCGATCGCAAGCAGATCGCTGATGTCGCCGAACTGAAACGCCTGCTGAAGGCGGAAGTGCTGAACGTGCTCACGCGAGCCAATATTCCGCCGGTGATGGCCCAGGATGGCGATCCGGAAGTCATTCTGGTGGTCGGCGTGAATGGAACCGGCAAGACCACCACCATCGGCAAGATGGCACATTTCCTGCGCGGAGCAGGGAAGTCAGTGCTGCTGTGCGCGGCCGACACGTTTCGCGCCGCCGCCATCGAGCAACTGGAAGTCTGGGGCGATCGCACCGGCACCGAAGTCATTAAGACGAAGCCGGGTGGCGATCCGGCGGCGGTGCTTTTCGATGCACTGGAAGCGGCGAAAGCGCGTCACGTCGATTTCATCATCGTGGACACAGCCGGCCGTCTGCATACGAAATCGAGCCTGATGACCGAACTGGAAAAGATGCGGCGCACGGCGCAGCGCTTCATCACCGGAGCTCCGCACGAGACACTGCTGGTCGTGGATGCCACGACCGGGCAGAACGGATTGCAGCAGGCGAAGCTGTTTACGGAATCAGCGGGCGTGACGGGAATCTGCCTGACCAAACTCGACGGTACGGCGAAGGGTGGGATCGTGGTCGCCATCGCGAATGAGCTTGGCGTGCCGGTACGCTATGTCGGGATTGGTGAAAAAGCAGGGGACCTAATCCCGTTCGATCCGACGGCGTTCGTGGATTCGTTGTTTGACTGATTCCATCCGATGATCTGGTGATCAGATGATCCGGTCTATTTCGACTGGTTCTTCCGAGCGGTATTCAGCGAGGCCGAAAGAATACGAATCAGTGCATTTGCTTCGTTAATGAGTTCTGCGAGAAACTCGGGTCGAACGACATTGTGGTCCGCAAGACACTCGAGCGAATACACGGATTCGTCTGCCTCTTCCAGTACGATTGCTAATTTGGAACAAGCGTCAGCGCGCGAGCGAGCTCTTCCCACCGTGCGGTAGTTTGCCGCTACGGAGGCCCCACATCTTAAGAGCTGTTTTCCTGCTTTTCATAGAAGCACCGTTTCAACAAGGGTGGCGATCACTCGCGACAGGCAGGCGATCACTCCACCATCGACCAACCACCAGATCATCTGATCGTCAGATCACCTGATGCTCTGTTATTCTCCCTCAACCCATGCCTCGACAACGCCCACTGGCAGCGCTGTTGATCCTCTCTGGACTCAACTTCTTTAACTACGTTGATCGTTCCGTCTTGTTTGCCGTATTGCCGCTCGTTCAAAAAGAGTTTCCGTCGCCGAATCTCTTCGGCATGGGCGTTGACGCCTCCTACGGCTTTCTTACCACCGCATTTTTCGTCTGCTACATGGTTTTTGCTCCAGTGGCCGGCGTGCTGGCCGATCGCTATCCGCGCAAGTGGTTGATGGTCGGCGGAGCTCTGATCTGGTGCGTGGCGACACTGTTAACGGCTGTGACCCACAGCTTCACCACGCTGTTGATTCGTCACACCGTTGTCGGTCTCGGGGAAGCGACCTTCGTCACCATCGCTCCTTCGTTTCTGGCCGATCTCTATTCCGAAGAGCATCGCGGCCGCGTCTTCGGCTGGTTCTATCTGAATATCGGTCTCGGCACTGCCGCCGGATATATGATGGGCGGATACCTCGGCCACCATCTTGGTTGGCGCTATCCGTTTTATGTTGTGGCACTTCCTGGCTTTCTACTCGCCCTTGCGCTTGCGGCGCTACCGGAACCGGTTCGCGGGGCGAAAGACTTGTTGCAGGAAACCTTTGAGCGAACTCGCATCGCTGGGCTCTTTGAAAATGGCGCGTTTTGGACCGCAACCCTCGGCATGGCGATGGTCACATTCTGTCTTGGGGGACTCGAAGCGTGGATGCCAACTTTTCTTAACCGCATCCGCGACATTCCGCTCGACCAGGGAAATCTCGTCTTCGGCGGAATCACCGCCGTCACCGCCATCACCGGAACCATGATCGGCGGATGGATGGGCGACAAACTTCTCACGCGTACGAAGGGCGCCTATTACTTTGTGTCGGCAGCAACGCTCCTGATCAGCGTTCCCGCCACGCTGGTCGCCATCTATGCCAGCGGACGATTTATGTATCCGGCGATGTTTGTCGCTGAATTCCTGCTCTTCCTCAACACCGCGCCACTGAATGCGGCAGTGGTGAATTCCGTCGGGGCCAGTATTCGCGGGACTGCGATTGCCGTGAATCTGTTCACCATTCACTTACTGGGCGACGCCCTATCGCCGACAATGATCGGGCGCATCTCCGATCACACGACGCTGCAAACCGGCTTTCTCGCGGCGATCGCGGCCACCGTCATGGCCGCTGTTATTCTGTTTTATGGAATGAAGTTCGCACCCCAGATTCCTGTCCCCGCAAAGAGCAAGGGAGAGCCCGCCTGATGCTGTGGTGGTTGCTCGGCATTTTTCTCGCGGTGCTGTGGGTATGGCGCGTTGCCGACGCTGCCATCGGAATGCCGAGCATTTCCGATATCGCTTCGCCTGCCTGGGATCGGCCGGCGCCCGACAATGCTCCGCGCGTGAGCGTCATCGTTCCCGCACGCGATGAGGAGGATGAAATCGAGTCAGGCCTTCGCTCTCTGGTGCAGCTCGATTGGCCGAACTACGAAGTTATCGCCGTCGACGACCGGTCGGCCGACCGTACGCCGCAGATCATGGAGCACGTGGCTCGCGAGCACGATACGCAGGGGCGACTCAAGATTCTCCACATCGACGAACTCCCCGACGGTTGGCTTGGCAAACCTCACGCCATGTGGACTGCAGCCAAGCAGGCTACCGGCGACTATCTTCTATTTACTGACGCGGATATCGTCTTCCATCCCGAGGCGCTTCGCCGCGCCATGGCTTACGCGCTGCAATCGAACGCCGACCATCTCGTCGTGTTTCCCACGCACATCGACTGGAGCATCAGCAAGAAGATCATTCTTGCCGGATTCAACATGCTGTTTGTCTTCGGCCACCGTCCGTGGAAGACGGCCGATCCGAAAGCGAAGGACCACATCGGCGTCGGCGCGTTCAACCTAATCAAGCGCACGGCCTATGAGAAAGTCGGCACCTTTGAAGCGCTGAAGATGGAAATCATCGAAGATATGCGGTTGGGCAAGCTGGTGAAGGACCACGGGCTCGCTCAGCGTAACGTTCTCGGTAAGGACCTGCTCCTGCTTCCGTGGGGTTCGGGTGCGGTCCACATCATTAACAATCTCACCAAGAATTTCTTCGCACTGATGCACTTTTCGGTGCGCCGTACGCTTGGTTTTTGTTTTCTACTGCTGTTCTTCAACCTCACGCCATTCCTGGGAATCTGGCTTGCTCCGGGACTGGCCAAGCTGCCGTACGCAATCACGCTTCTGGCAATCTTCTGCCTTTACGTCGGGATGTCGTGGACTACGCCGATCTGGCCGCAGTATTTTCTGCTCCATCCCATTAGCGCCGGGATGCTGATCTACACCATGATGGTGTCGATGATCACCACGTTGAAGCACGACGGCGTCATTTGGCGAGGGACACACTATTCATTGGCTGATCTACGGCGAGGACTGGTGAAGGGCTGATTACACGCCCTGCGCTTTAGCATTTCCTTTGCGCGGCCTCTGGTGTCCCTGAAGCAGAAATTCGCGACGCTTTTCTTCCAACTCTGCCAACACACCAGCCAGGTGGGCGCGAGTGGATTGATCGATCTGCGTCATCGACATGACCCGCGCGAGGTGGACCTCGGCTTCCTCGAACGGTTGCACATGCGATCGGGGATGGGCCCGCGACGGCTTCTTGCGCTCGCTTTCGACTACCGCGCAGATCTTGCGCGACATCTTGGCGATGTCGAGCAGGTGTTCGGCACGCGTCGGCGACAACTCCATCGACAGCACCACCACGCCTGCCACCTCCCCGTTACCCAACCGGATTGGACACGCCATGCGCACCGGAAGCAGTCCGTCGTTCGTGTTTGCGGTGCCGACAATAATCAGCGGAACACCTGCGGCAATCGCGCGCGCTTCGGCACTGGGACCCATCAGGTCATGCGACCAATTCGCGCCGGGCACACGTCCTTGTTCGTGGACCATCCCCGTGGTGCCGAACGAATAGAGAACCACGCCGTCGCAATCGGTCAGGCTGAGCACGTGCGGGAAATTGTCGAGCTTCCGTGACATGCGATGGAACTGTTCGACACTGGCCGCGATCATCGCTGCGTTAGCGGCGATGCGAGATTGCAGGTTTACACGCGAAACTCGCGCCACCGGTTGTTGCGCCCCCCAGTGTTCGAGATCGATCACCATGGCGCTCAGCTTGTTCAGTTGTGGATTTGCTTTCAAACGCCGGACCAGGCGTTGGCGATATTCGTTGCGCGAACCCGACGGTTCTTTCCTGGCTGGTGTCTGAACCTGTTTTTCGCCGGGTACGAACTGGGCGAGTTCATTGGCGATCGCGCGCGAGATGCGGTCGGAACGTCGTTCTCCGCGGGCGACGCGACTTACGTACGAGGGATGCACTCCAGCCTGTCTCGCGACTCGCGTGTACAGCCCGGAGAGAAATGAAAGGTTAACTTCCGGAGACCGCTTCTTGGTCATCGACTAGTCCAGGGTTCCAGTCCGGTCATCAAATTAACATGGATGTTATAGAGAGAATAATACACCAGTGCAGCTTTCCTGTCAGGAAAACGCCATTAGTCGAAACCCGGCTTTGGGTGGCTACTCTCGATTCCGTTAGGGCTTAACGCTTAAGCAGGTGCGTTTTCGTGCTATAGTGTCCGCTGTCATAAGTTTTGACAGCATCTCTGGCACGAATCGGGTTTTCATGGTGGGGCGGCAAGGACGTTCATTGGCAGAATGGGCAAAATGTATCGCTGGGTTACGTAAGACACTGGGAATGACCCAAACAGAGCTGGCCGAACGCTTAGGCGTTACAGCGATGACGGTCTCGCGGTGGGAACGCGGCCTGGTGGAACCAACCGCAAGCGGCTACATTGGCCTGGGAAATCTCGCGGGGCTGAAAGAAGCCTGGTACTTCTGGCGGCGGGCAGGGCTTGATGAGTCGCAGGTAAAGCGGACCTTTGCCCAGAGCGCGAAAGGGAATTCGCGTCCCAAAGCGCGGGCTAAGGGAATCGGGCTCTGAACTTACGGCTCGACTTCCGCGGGTCGCGGTCTATCGCAAGCGTCCAGAGGTAAGTTGCTGCTTTGGCGCAGGCTATTCGCGCGCGAGCACGGCGGCAGCTCCCTCGATCGGTCCGGCCCCATGTTGCTCCTGCACGATCACAACAAAGTGCAGGCGCTCGCGTTGCCAATCCGGTTTCAGCTTTACGGCTAGCGCGTCGTGAAAAGATCCCTTCTTGACATCCCCTAACACTCTCGTTTCCCGCACCACAGCCGCGTGATGAAGAGTCACCCCGCCATTCTCGCCGGCTTTGACTTCCGTGGTCAGGTTGTCTTCGGTAACAAAGAACAGAACCGTCGCCTTCGATCCTGCCTGCTCCACTCCAACCTGTAACTGCGATGGACTCGACCAATTCAAAGTCACTTGCGCCGGTTTCGTCTGTTCGGCTGAGCTTGCAAGGGCCTTCTTTAGGTCCCGGCCGTCTTTGATTTCCACGTGGCCGTCCACGATTAACTCCGGCGTATAGGGTTCGGAACGAAGCGCGTCGGCGTATTGCGATTGGCGCTGAGTGATTTCGTGGGTTGCGAACCGGTCCACCCATCCCAGTTGATTCCAGTAGTCAACGTGTTCGCCAAGCACAATAAGCTCGGAGCCATCGAAGGAGTGCTGGGCTTGCAGTTGCGCGAGCGTGCGGTCGGCGGGAGGACAACTGGAGCACCCTTCGGAAGTAAACAGTTCGATTACGATCGGACTACGGGTTGACGGGGGCGCGGGAGCCTGGCCAGACGCCGTTACAGTAGCCAGGATCGCCAGCCCCGCTATGGTAAGGAAAACCCTGGTTCGCATCTGGCAAGCATACGCAATTGCGGATCGGTTTATCCGAAAATGTTGCGAGCGAACAGCGCCGCCTCGCGGGCTTTGCGCCGGGAGGGCCGTTTCCAACGAACGTGCCGTATCACTGCGGAACGTGACATCTGTCACATCGCAAGTTCCCGCCGGTCTCGATAATGAAAATGAATTTCATAATCGATTTGGCCGGAAGGCGCTGCCGTAAGGCTCCTCCGGCGGGAACGAGCCATCATGAACGCCTTCTTTCGCCGTTTCTCCCGCTCCGTGGTTCTGCTTTCCATGTCTGCCATTCTCGCTGTTACGAACTCCCTGGCCGCCGACTCGTCGCATGTTGCCGGTGTCGTTACCGATCCGTCGAACGCCGTCGTCGCTGGAGCCCAGTTGGAGTGGCACAACCTCGTCACCGATGCCCGGTTCGCCGTTGTGACCGACGACAACGGGCGCTACGCGCTGGATCTTCCGGCAGGGAATTACAAACTGGTACTCGACGTTCCCGGCTTTGAGCGCTATTCGCGAGGGGGCATTTTGCTGAGCGCCGTTCCAGTCGAGTTCAACGTTGCATTGACCATCAAGAGACAAGAACAGTCGATGACGGTAGTCGTCGAATCGCCCGAGATAGACACCTCATCGGCCCAGCTCGGCGAAACCATCACGGCTTCGAAGATGGCTTCGGTCCCGCTGAATGGGCGCAGTTTCACCGATCTGCTGGCCATGCAGCCCGGCGTGATTCCAGCCAGTTCTTCCCAGCCTAACGCTGTCGTCATGTCCGGATGTACGACTACTCCACCCTCGGGCGACCTCAATGCCGGCAACATGTCGGTGAGCGGCCAGCGCGAAACGGCGAATGGGTTCATGGTGAATGGCAGCGTGGTCGAAGAGGCCTTCAATAACGGTACTGCCATCGTTCCCAACCTCGACGCCATCCAGGACTTCACCGTCATTACCAGCAATTTCGACGCGCAGTACGGCAACTTCAGCGGCGGCCAGGTTCTGGTCAGCACCAAGACTGGCTCCGATCAGCTTCACGGCAGTGTTTTCGAGTTCCTGCGCAACACCAATCTCGACGCGCGCAACTATTTCGCCACCACGCGCGCGACATACGATCGCAATCAGTACGGCGCAACCCTCGGCGGCGCTCTCCGCAAGAACAAGGCATATTTTTTCCTCGATTACCAGGGAACAGAAATGACGCAGGGGCAGGAAACAGGAAACATCAGTGTTCCCAGCGTGGCTGATCGATCGGGCAATCTCGCCGACCTCACCACCCAGCTTACCGGCGACGTTAGCACCAGTTATTGGGCCAGCCAGTTGTCGCAAAAGCTCGGCTACACCGTGAACCCAGCCGAACCGTACTACACCAGCGGCTGCAACAGCACCTCGCAGTGCGTTTTCCCGAACGCGCAGATTCCGGTATCGATCTGGTCGGCGCCGGCCAAGGCCCTCCTGCAGTACATCCCCACTCCAAATGTCGGCACGAACCTTTTCTCCGATTCTTCGCAGAACGAGATATTAGGAGACCACAAGGCCTCCGCGCGTATCGATCTCAATCATAAGTTCGGAACGTTCACCGGATATTACTTCCTCGACCAGTACTCGCTCGACAGTCCTTATCCAACCGGGCAGGGAGGAGCGAGCGTTCCCGGATTCAATGCTCTTTCCGATGGCCGTTCGCAACTGTTCAGCTTCAGCGACACGCAAACTTTTGGCGCGAACCTGGTCAACGAAGTTCACTTCAGCTACCTTCGCGATGCTAACGTGATCGGTAAGCCGGTTGGCGGCGTCGGGCCCACGCTCGCCTCACAAGGTTTCATCTCCGGCGCTGACACGCTTGGCATCGTGCCGCTGAATCCCGCGATCGAGGGCATCGAAAACGTTGCCTTCAACGACTTCACCATCGGCGTGGATGTCACCGGAGAACGCCAGGTCAATAACACCTATCAGTGGAGCGACACGCTTTCCCGCATCCTTGGTAATCACACGCTGAAGTTCGGCGGCACCTTCCATCTCGACCAGATCAACATCAATTCGAACTCGATCAACAACGGATCGTTCGTTTTCCAGGGAACCGAAACCGGCTCCGATTTTGCCGACTACCTGATTGGCGTGGCCAGCACCTACGAGCAAGGCGACGCCGCTCCGTTCGATATTCGGAATAAGTACATCGGCGCATTCGCGCAAGACAGCTGGCGCGCTCGCCCGAATCTCACTCTTAACTATGGCGTTCGTTGGGACGTGCTGCCGCCCTGGCGGGAAAAATACAACCAACTGCAAACCTTTGTCCTCGGGCAGCAATCCGTTGTCTATCCGAACGCGCCCACAGGTATTGTTTTTCCTGGCGATCCGGGCATCCCCTCCACACTCGCACCCACCGACTGGACGAACTTCTCTCCTCGTCTAGGCTTCTCCTACTCGCCCAATTTCGGCGACGGCGTTCTCGGCGCGCTCTTCGGTGGGCCGAACAAAACCACCATCCGTGGCGGCTTCGGCATGTTCCACACGGCATTTGAAGGACTTTCGGCCGGCATTATGAGTGCCTGCGCTCCATACGGCTACGACTACGACTCTACCAGCGGTCAGCCCCGATTCGACGAACCCTTTGCCTCTGCCACCACCGGGCTCACCAACGGCCAGCCATTTCCTTCCCCCACGCCGAGTTTCGGAGCTTCGGCGAAGAATCCGAACTCTACCGTCGATTGGTCGAAGTACGAGCCGCTGACCGGCGACCCCGCCTTTTACTATCGCAACACCTCGCCGTATACGGAGAGTTACACGCTCTCCCTCGAGCGCGAACTGGCGCCCAATACGTTCCTGAAGTTGAGCTATATCGGATCGCAGGCTCATCACTTGTTGGTGCTCACCTCGGCCAATCCGGGAAACGCGGCGGCCTGCCTCAGTGTCAGCCAGCCGGGTGAAGTCTTGCCCGGCACGCCGACGTGCGGGCCGTTTAACGAAGGCGGTACATTCACTCGCGCCGACGGAACTCCAGTCGTTGTCCGCGGACCCTTTGGCCCGCTTTTCGACGGCGTTACGTACCAGAAGACGGTCGGTTTCTCAAACTACAACGCCATCGAAGCTTCCTTCCGCCACAGCAATCGCTGGGTGGAAATGAATCTTGGCTATACCTACGGCAAGTCGCTCGACGACTCCTCCAGCCTCTCCGAGCCTGTATATCCTTTTAATGCTGCACTTACCAAGGCTCTCTCGGCTTTCGACATGCGCCATAACTTCGAAGCCAGCTACCGTGTAACTCTTCCGTTTGCGGCTTTGCTCCACCGTCAGAACCGCCTCACCAGCGGCTGGATCGTCACCGGCATCGCACATCTCTCCACGGGGTTGCCGGTCACTCTCTACAACAACACCGATAGCTCATTGCTCGGATCGATGCCCAACGGCATCAACAATAATGGTGTGGACACGCCCTACTTCCTCGGCGGCGATCTTCAACTCAATCTCAATCCGCGGAATGGGCGTGCGGCCTTCAACACCACATTGTTCCCAACCAACGTCACGCCGTATCTCGGACAGATTGGGAACTCACCGCGCCGTTTCTTCTACGGACCCGGCCTCAACAACTTCGACATGTCGCTGCAGAAGGAGATCACCATCACCGAAAAGAAAGTCATCCAGTTGCGCGTCGAAGCGTTCAATGTCTTCAACCACGCGCAGTTCTTCGGTGCGGCATCGGTCAATGGCAACATCAGCAGTGCCGGTTTCGGCCAGATCGTAAACGCCATGCCGCCACGCCAGGTTCAACTGGCAGCCAAATTCAGCTTCTAAGGAGAAGTCGAAATTGCAAATCGATTCGAAGCCATTTGATCATTGACGTTAACTTCAAGGGTCAGATGGCTCGATGAGGAAATCAACCGATAACTCAGGCTCCCGGCTTGAACAGCGTGATCACCCAGTAGGTGAACGCCGCCACCGCCGCCGATGCCGGAATCGTCACCACCCACGCCCACACGATTCTTCTCGCCACGCCCCAGCGCACCGCCGACAGTCGTTGCGTTGCGCCTACACCGATAATGGCTCCCGTGATGGTATGCGTCGTGCTTACCGGGATCCCCGAAAGGGCTGTACCGAACAGCGTGATGGCGCCCGCCGTTTCCGCGCAGAAGCCGCCGACCGGCTTGAGCTTGGTGATCTTCGACCCCATGGTGTGAACAATTCGCCATCCGCCAAAGTAGGTTCCCAGCGCGATTGCCGCGTTACAGCTCAGGATGATCGGCCAGTGAAATCTTCCCCAGGTCGACGCGAAGTCGGCTTTGGTCATCAGGCCGCCCGTGTACAACGCTCCGGCGATGATGCCCATGGTTTTTTGCGCGTCATTGCCACCGTGTCCCAGGCTGTACATTCCGGCTGAAACCAATTGCAATTTGCGGAACCAGGTATCGACCTGCCGTGGCGAATTGCGCTGAAAGATCCATGACACCGCCACCATCATTCCAAACCCCAGCACCAGTCCCATAATCGGCGCCACCACGATGAAGATCAGCGTCTTCGTCCAGCCCGCGGGGATCAGCACCTTGAATCCCGCTTTTGCGATCGCTGCGCCTGCGTATCCGCCGATCAGGGCATGTGACGAAGAGGTCGGCAATCCCCACAGCCACGTCAGCAGGTCCCACGTGATCGCGCCCAGCAGTCCGCCCAGCACCACATACTGCGTCACGATCACTTTCCCGCCATAGTCCAGGTGGATCATCCCTTGACCAATCGTCTTCGCCACTGCCGTACCGAAGATGAACGCCGCCGCAAAATTGAAAAACGCAGCCCAAACCACCGCCAGCTTCGGCGAAAGCACGCGCGTCGACACGACCGTCGCAATGCTGTTAGCGGCGTCATGAAATCCGTTGAGAAAGTCGAACGTAAGAGCGACAGCAACGGTGACAATCAGCAGTATGAGACCAGTGTGCACTTACGGGGCCTCGTTCCATTTCGTTGTAACGCAGGGTTTACGAGCGCTAGGCGCTCTTCAGTACCACGGCTTCCAGAACATTAGCGGCGTCTTCTGCCTTGTCGGTGGCGAGTTCCAGCACCTCGTACAGCTCCTTGATCTTGATCAGTTGGATAGGATCTTTCTCCGTGTCGAACAGATGGCCCACCGCGTTGCGGGTGATACGGTCCGCTTCGTTCTCCAGGCGGTTAATCTCCACACAGTGCTCGAGCACGTGCTGTTGCCGTTCCAGTCCGGCGAGCGCCAGTTCCAGCTCCGCGCTCTGCTGCAGAATGATTTCCGCCAGCTTTGCCGTTTCCGGAGGCACCGCGGTGATCTTGTACACGATCATGCGGTCGCCTGCCGCGTTCAGCAGGTCGAGCACGTCGTCGATCGACGACGCCAGCCGGTGAATATCTTCGCGATCGAAAGGCGTAATGAACGTAGAGTTCAGCTTCTTGATCAGGGTGTGCGTCATGTCGTCGCCGCGATGCTCGATATCTTTCAGCTTCGATACCTGCGTGGGCACATCCTGAAAATTTTCCAGCAGCGACTTCATCAACCGGGCGCCCTCAATCAGGTTGCGGGCCATCTCGGTGAACATGTCGAAGAACTTGGTTTCGCGGGGGATCAGGCGAACCATTATCTCGGGGCTCCTTTATCTCAAGCCAGTATGACGATGGCCTTGAGCGCCCTCGAAAACAGCCAATGTTAAGGGCTGATTAATATCTCACGCGAGATGGGTCGGGTCAAACTTGACAAGCCAGGCGCCGCTGCGTTTTCCGCTTGGAGTGCTGGTTTTCGGCGGACTAGGGCAAGGTGGCGGCGGGGCCCGAAAGGGAAAAGTTGGCAAAGGATCGCAAGAATGGAGCCGAAGGATGACCTGAAACTTTTCTGGCTGATGCGTCTTGAAACTGGAAACCCGAAACTCGAAACTGGGGTTAAACCCGGCTGTGCTTCCAGGTCTTGGCGTCTTTCAGGGCCTGCTTGCGCTGTTTCTTCATCATCTTCTTCTCCTGCTTGATGGCCTTCCGGTACGCCTTGCGCTGCTGCTTCTGAGCCTTGTTGGCATTCTTCTGCGCCTGCCGTTGCCAAATCAGTTGGCTGTTGTCGGCAAAACTTGGAGCGCACAACCCCATTAGCATCACCAAGAGAATCGCAGCAGCAATTCTTTTCATTCCAGACCCTCCCTGTAGCGGAGATACATACTTCAAACGCAGCCGTTCTGAAAATGTTACGCCAGATCGAATAATCCCTCCACCGATTCCGGGCTTAAGGGACAAACCTGGTAACTGCTCATCGTTTGGCGGTTATTGTGCCAATATTCAATCTAACGTCCCCCCTTAACTTTCTCTTCACCTCAAAATTCCCGCCAAGCGTCCCAGCCCTTCCCGATAACAGTTGCGCGCACGTTCCGGCGCAGGGTAACTTCCCTGTGGGGCGTGGTCAGATCGCTTTTACGGAGGAACCGCTGTGTCGGGCTTGGGGTCCAGGTGTCGTTTGTTCATTGCAGTTTTTCTGTTGATTTTCTCGACGGAATTTTTGCGCGCTCAGGCTCCTGTCAATCCCCAGGTTTTTTCCTGGGCGCCCCCTGATATTGACCACGTCAACATTCCAGCGAACACCGACGTTCCTTGCTCCCTCGACAAAATTCTCCCCGCCGCCAGCAAGCGTGTACAGGAATTGGTCGACAACATGCAGCGGTTCAGCGCGACCGAGCGCGTAGAATTCCAGGAAGCCAACCGCAACGGGGTGCTGAAGAGCGCGCAGAAAGCCACATTTACCTATGTGGCTTACATTCACGAAGTCCGGCCGCGGGAATTAACCGTTGAAGAGTATCGTAACGACAGCGTTGCCGCGCAGCAGTTTCCTTCGCGGCTTGCGACCACCGGCACCGCTGCGTTCGCCTTACTGTTTCATCCCAACTATCTCAAAGACTTCACCGTTGCCTGCGAAGGGCTCACCGAGTGGAATGGCCACCGAGCCTGGCGCGTTCACCTGTCGCAGACCCAACCCAACAACTTTCGTGGATACCGCCTGGCGAACCGCTACTTCCGAGTGATGCTCAAGGCCCGTGCCTGGATCGACGCCGACACTTTCCAGGTGCTGCATCTTGAAACCAACCTGCGCGACCCGATTGAAGAGATCCCCCTCCGGCTCGAAACTGTCATCGTCGATTACGGCAACGTGGAATTTCCCAAGCGGCATTTACAGCTGTGGCTGCCGCAATCGGCCGACATTTACATGGACTATCGCGGCCATCGCTTCCACCACCAGCATCGTTTCAGCAATTTCCAGTTGTTCTCCGTCGAGACCACGCAGACCGATCAGGCTCCCAAATAGCTTGCGTCGTCGCTGCTGTGCAGCGAGTCGTGGACGAATACGTCGGCTGTCAGCCGCGGAAATCGATTGCCACCCGCACTCTCCGGATACGCTGATGGCACGTTTCAACCCTTGGATTCCCGTGTTGAAATAGCTACGCACTTCTTGTCGTGCTTGATGAGATACGAATCGGTATTTCCCGGCCGCGGGCGCTGACCTTCTCCACCGACTCCACACGCCCTTGTCTCGCCATTAACGCATAGTCAAAATTGTTGACGGTCGGACAGACGTGTCGTGGTAGGAGATATAGCAGCTCGCCGAGCTTCGGCGATTTCCCCGACGTCACTTGCAGTGGAAGATGCTCTTCGCTGGGAGTTGTGGGAACCAGCTCAGCGTGCCCGAGAACGAGACAAGTTGGCACGCCGGCATCGGCAGACACGCTTTTGTGACCGGCATCGCAGGTAACAATGTTGCCCCTGGGATGGCTGACAACGCGCGTGATAACCAGAGCGGCGGGCAGGTAGCCGAGGTCGGGCAGCTGGGCAAGACTGGTGGCGTCGGAGTACACGACCGTACCAGGCGAAGCTCGCCAGACAAACCGTGCGGTGCGAAATCGCTCATAGGAAATTGCGCATGGAAATGACGGCGTGCCCGAGGTGATGACTTCCTCGACAACGATTCCGCCCGTCGCGAGCTCGTCAACGATCTGCATCAGGCGGTCATAACCGCGATGTGCCATCTCGCTGCGTTGAGAAGCAGGTTCGTGTCCAAGATGTCCATCGTAGTAATGCAATCCGCGGAAATGGCTTCCGGCTGCTACGATCGATTTTGTTAACGTGAGAAGTCCCGCGGAATCGTCCTGCAGGATACCCGTGCGGTTCATGCCGGGATTGATGTCGACGAAAATGCCGATGCGGCTGCCTCGCCACGGTTGCAGCTGCTCTGAAGTTTCGACGAGAACGGAAATCGAGACGTGCGGATATTGTAGGGCTATGGCGAGCACGCGTTGGGCATTTGCTCCCATTGCGGGGTAGGCCAGTAACACATCGGCGGCACCAGCCTCGCAGGCGTGGATTAACTCCAGCGTGGTTGCGCACTTGAAATTTCGCACGCCTGACTCGACGAGGCGACGAATCACCGATTCGATCTTGGACGTCTTTACATGGGGCCGCCAACGGTTCGGGTCATTCCCCAGCAGGCCGAGAGTAACCCTGATGTTATGGTCGACCGCGTCCGGATAAATGGCCAGCGCGGGAGTCATGACGGAGTCGGTGCGGTCGATGCGATACCGGTCATTCCACGGCATGAAATCGATGAACGATTTGACGGCGGACATGGATTCGAATATATCCGGTTCTTCGTGGAAGGCAAATCGGGCGGGGCAACTAGCGCTCGTAGCGTCAGAAACGGAATAGTCGCAGAGGGAAATTACTGACAGAAATGATCATCTTCGACTCCCACCTCGACCTGGCCTGGAACGCACTCAACTGGAACCGCGACCTCACACTCACCATTTCGGATATCAGGGCGTCGGAGCGCGCCGATCCGGATCCGCATAAGGGAGCCAATACAGTGTGCTTTCCAGAAATGCGGAGGGGCAACGTTGCCATTTGCCTGAGCACGGTCCTTGCAAGATCGACGAGTGCCGGACGAGCGCTGCTCGATTATCGAACTCAGGAAACTGCTTCGGCGATGGGACATGGGCAACGCATGTATTACGAAATCATGCAGCGGCAAGGCCATCTGCGTCTGCTGCGGAACGCGCAGGAATTAGACGCCCACGTTAAGCAGTGGCTGTCACGCGCCGATGCTCCCATTGGTTGCATTCTCAGCATGGAAGGAGCGGACCCGATTCTCGACAACGATGATGCTGTGCGCTGGTGGGAGTTGGGTTTGCGGGTGGTAGGCCTGTCGCATTATGGGCTCGGCGTCTATGCCCACGGAACATCGGGCTCGGGTGGCCTGACCACGCGCGGATTTGAATTGCTCAAAGCTTTTGAATCGCTGGGCATGATCGTGGATGTTACGCACCTGACCGATGAAGGCTTCTGGCAGGTCATCGAGCGATATGAGGGCCCCTTATTAGCAAGCCACAACAACTGTCGCGCCCTGGTGCCGGGCCAACGTCAGTTCTCCGATGAACAAATCCGGGCGCTGATCGAACGCGGAGGTGTGCTCGGCGTCGTTTGTGACTCATGGATGCTCTGCCCGGATTACAAATTCGGCAAGACCGATAACGAAAAAGTCAGGTTGAGCCATGTGGTCGACCAGATCGATCACATTTGCCAATTGGCGGGAAACGTACAGCACGTTGCGATCGGCAGCGATCTGGATGGCGGGTATGGTAGGGAACAATCACCCAGCGATCTCGATACGATTGCCGATCTTCAGAAACTTATACCCCTCCTGGAAGGCCGGCAGTATCCATCGTCCGATATTGAAAACGTCATGTACGGCAACTGGCTGCGCTTTTTTCAGGCTGCATGGCAGTAAACAGCCAAAGCTTAACGTCAACGCCTGCTAAACTTTCTCACGTGCGCACTCTCGGCATCGACTGCGGCACCGAATTTACCGGATACGGGCTCGTGGAGCAGAACGAAAAAGGGGAACTGCTTTACGTCACCTGCGGAACCGTCAAGCTTTCCACGCGCAATCCTCTGCCGCACCGCTTGAACCAGGTTTACGAAACCCTGCGCCAGGTCATCGGAGAATTTCACCCCGATGACGTCGCCATCGAAGACATCTTCTATGCCGTCAACGCCAAGTCGGCGCTTAAACTCGGGCAGGTTCGCGGAGTTGCCATGCTGGCCGCCGCCTCCTGCGGACTTCAGGTCGCCGAGTACGCGCCGCTCTCCATCAAGTCGGCTGTTGTAGGATACGGAAAGGCGGAAAAATCACAGGTGCAGCACATGGTCACGTCGCTGCTCCGGTTGAGTGCTCCTCCGGATTCGCCCGACGCCGCCGACGCGCTGGCGATCGCCATCTGCCATCTGCACACGGCAGGAACACTCCGGCGGCAGGAATCCGCGCGATAAGCGCATCTACATGAATCTGCATCCAACCACCATCGCAATCATGCGGAAAGTTCTGATCTTCGTTTCGCTCTGGATTTGGTGTGCCGTGGCGGTTGCTCAAAACGCCCAGCCGCATCTCAATCCCCAGGAGCCGCAGCCGGAAAAGAACGCGCCTATCATCAGCTTTACTTTGAGTTTTCCCCAGGGAACGCCGCCGTTTTACAACATCGCCGTCGACTCCTCCGGCCGCGCCGAATACAAATCCAGCGCCAAGCCCAACAACGAAGGCGATCCCTACTTCCTGAAGTTCGTCGCTTCCGAGCCGACGCGCACCCGACTCTTCGACCTCGCGCGCCAGCTCAACTTCTTCCAGGGAAGTTTCGACTACACCAGGAACAAGGTCGCCTACACCGGCACCAAGACACTCGAGTTTCACAACGCCGCCGAGGTCCACCAGACCAGCTACAACTGGTCCGAAAACCAGCAGATCCAGGAGATCACCACCCTCTTTCAGAACATGGAAGAGACCATCGAACTCGGCCGCCAGCTCGAAGACAAATACCGCTTCGACAAGCTGGGCGTTGACGCGATCCTCAAGAACCTCGAGCAGGACGCCAAAGACAATCGCCTCGCCGAGATTCAGGCGATTCAGCCCATCCTGACTCGAATCGTCAAAGACCCCGCCATGATGAACATCTCTCGCCGCCGCGCCGAATTCCTGCTCTCTAAGATCCCCAAGGGCGCCGCCATTGGACCAACGGTCGGTCAACAGTAATCCTTTCGTAACTTCTGCTAATCCTTCGCGCGCGCCCCGAAAATGGCTTCTGCAGCTGCTTTTGGCCCTACCCTCGTCCCGGGAGGCAAGACGTCGGCTGAATCGCTTGCGCTCCAGCAACTTAGCTGGGCGAACCCGTGTCTAATAAGGTAGAGTAGGCTTGTTCCGGAGCATTCCTATGGCAACTCGAAGGCTGCTGCACGTCGTGACGGTAGCGGGCATCGCGGTGTGCCTGCTGCTGGCTGTTACTCCCAACCTCTTTGCCGATTCGCACGCCCGCATTGTTCGCCTCAGCGACATCGAAGGCACCGTACAAATCGACCGCAATACCGGCCAGGGCTTCGAACGCGCCATCATGAACATGCCGATCACCGAGGGCGCAAAACTGGAAACCGGGTCGACCGGACGCGCCGAAGTCGAGTTCGAGAACGGCACCGTTCTGCGCCTTGCGGATCACAGTTCCATCGAGTTCGCCGGCCTGTCGCTCCACGACGACGGTCAGCGCGCCAGTGAGGTCCGGATCAACGACGGCGTGGTGTACGTCAACTTCAAGCATAAAGATGGCGGCGATTTCCGCCTCGACGTCGGCAAGCAGACCATCAACGTCGACCGCGACGCTCACTTCCGCGTCCGCCTCGTAGACGGTGGCGGCGACATCGCCGTCTTCAAGGGCGAACTCGACCTGCCCGCCAACGGCGAAAACGCCAAGATCAAGAAGGACCAAACCTTCAACCTGAACTTTGCCGATAGCTCGCAAGACTTGCTTGCCAAAGGTGTTTCCAGCTTCGGCAGCGATCAATGGGATTCCGAGCGCGACGCCTACGACACGCAGTACGCGGCCAGCTATAACAAGAATCAGTATCCGTACCAGTATGGTTACAGCGACCTGAACTATTACGGCAGCTTCTTCAACGCTGGCGGCTACGGTACCCTGTGGCGGCCCTTCGGTGTCAACGCGCTTTGGGATCCCTTCGGCGACGGCGCCTGGGCGTTCTATCCCGGCTTCGGCTACACCTGGGTTTCCGGGTATCCGTGGGGTTGGACGCCGTACCGCTACGGCAGCTGGGTTTACGTTCCTGCCTACGGCTGGGCCTGGCAGCCTGGTGGATGGAATTCCTGGAACGCCTATCCGGTGGTCGTGAACGCACCCACGACGTGGCGTCGACCAATGCCTCCGCCGCGCGGTGGTGTAACGCCAACGGTAATCGTCGGACATCCAGTATTCATCCGCCAGCCGCGCCCGACGGTGCCGGGTAGTGTCGCCGTGATGCCGGGTCGCGGACCGATCCCGACCACGGCGGCAACTCGTCCGACCCGCGGCCAAGTTGGTGGAACTCCGGCTCCCGCTCCAAAGTCGTCGGCATCAACGCCGCATGCGGCGCAACCGTCACGTCCTCCCATGCAGCGCTCGACCTTCAGCTCTCCGCACTCGGGCGGTGGGTCATCGGCTCCGCGTGCTTCGGCGCCTGCACCCAGACCGTCGCGTAACTGAAGCGTTCCATTTTCCACGGCCAGCCTACGGGCTGGCCTTTTCCTTTTGTCATTCCGAGACGCTTCAGCGCCGAGGAATCCCTGCACGCGTAACCCTCTCTTTATCCCTGCAAGTCTTTCGTCTCCGCCCGTTCCACTTTCAGGAACTCGGGATCCTTTTTCGTCTCCCATGATCCCGTAACCAACTATGATTCTCCACGCTTAGCTCATCAGGAGGCTCCATGCGAATCCTCGTCCTTCTGTTTGCCGTCTCGCTCACTCTTTCCGCCCAAACCAAGCCCGCCGTCGACGCGAACCCGTCCGAACTCGCGCCCGGACATCTGCCCGTCAAGCGCGTTGTGCTTTACAAGAACGGCGTCGGCTACTTCGAGCACACCGGACGCGTGCGCGGCAGCGAAGAAGTCAACATCGACTTCACCACCTCGCAACTCGACGACGTGCTCAAGTCGCTTACCGTCGTCGATCTCGGCGAAGGCCGCGTCACCGGCGTGCGTTACAACTCCATCGCGCCGCTCGACCAGCGCCTGCGCGGGCTGCGCCTGCCGCTGGGCGAAAAGCCCACGCGCGAGGAGCTGCTCAACGCCCTTCTGGGCGCGCGCGTCGAAGTCCGCAGCGGATCGGCTTCGGCGACCGGAAAGATCTTGAGCGTCGAGGCCGTCAAGCACCAGAACGAGCGCACCGACGATTCCGTCGATACCAACATCCTGTCGATCGTGACCGACGCCGGCGAACTGCGCACCTTCGAGCTGACACCGGCGACTTCCGTGCGCATCGTCGAACACGACCTCAACCAGGAGCTCAATCGCTACTTCGCCATGGTCGGCTCCAGCCGCGCCAAAGACGTCAGACGGATGACCATCGCGACGGCAGGCACGGGCGAGCGCGACATGCTGGTCAGCTACGTCAGCGAAGTGCCGGTGTGGAAGACGACGTATCGCATCGTGATCCCCAGCGATCCGAAGCGGCAGCCATTGCTGCAAGGCTGGGCCGTCGTCGACAACACCATCGGCGAGGACTGGAAGGATGTAAAGCTGTCGTTAGTCGCGGGCGCGCCGCAATCGTTCATCCAGCAGATTTCAACGCCGCTTTACGCGCGTCGTCCGGTGGTCGCGCTTCCGGAGACGGCGCAGTTGTCGCCGCAGACGCACGAGGCGGCGATGGATGAAGCCACGAAGGATGCGTTATCGCAGGTGCCGGGAGCTGGCTTGACTCAATGGGAAGAGATGGGTCTTGCGTCTAAGACGCAGCGGTCTAACTGCAAGGTTGGTGGAAGGATCACCGATGCCACCGGTGCAGTTATCGCTAACGCTAATGTTACGGTGATGGCGCGCAATGGCACCTCTCGCGCCACGACCGACGCCACCGGCAGCTATTGCGTCAACGGAGTAGACGCCGGGAGCCTGACCATTCGCGTGGAGGCAAATGGCTTCAAGCCCACCGAAGTCCGCGGCGCGAGGGTAGGCTCTGCCGGCGTGACATTCTCGCCGACACTGCAGGTCGGCAACGTGTCCGAAACGGTTGAGGTCAGTTCCGGAGCTGTTACAGTGAACGAGCCGGTCGAAGCCCGCAACATTGCTGGGCTGGTGCAGCTTGCGCCCGGCGTGGCTTCCCCTGAAGCCCGCAACACCGCCATGGAGCAGCAATTCCAGTCCGCTGCCGGGCGCGAGATCGGCGAACTCTTCTCCTACGACATCAAGCAGCCCATCACCATCGGCAAAGATCAATCCGCGCTAGTGCCCATCGTGCAGTCCCGCGTCGATGCCGAGAAGGTCACCATCTGGAACGCTAACGACATTCCGCGCCGCGCGCTCTGGCTGAAGAACATCAGCGGCTCTACGCTCGACTCGGGCAGCTTCTCCATTGTCGAAGGTGACAGCTTCGCCGGCGAAGGTCTGATGGACCCGATCAAACCCAACGAGCGCCGCCTGCTCTCTTACGCCGCCGACCAGTCGATTCGCGTCAAGACCGTTGACGAAGCGAAAGATGAGCCGGTCACCCGCCTGCGCATCCTGCGCGGCATGATGACCCTGACGCGCCAGTCGGAGGCGAAGCGCGTCTATGAGATCCACAACGCCGACACCGAAGTGCGCCATGTCGTCATCGAGCATCCGGCGCGCGACGGATGGAAGCTCGCGGCCGGACTGAAGCCGGAAGAGACGACGGCGTCGCTTCATCGCTTTCTCGTCGACGTAAAGCCCGGCGACAACGCCAAGTTCGAGGTCGACGAGGTCCATCCCGAACTCGCCACCGTTTATCTCACCAATCTCTCCAACGACCTCGTCCTTTATTACGAGCAGCAGAAGATGTTGCGGCCCGAACTCGACAAAGCTTTCCGCAGCATCCTTGACCAGAAAAACCAGATTGGCGACTACGACACAGAGATCAACAACCGCCAGCAGGAGATGAATAACATCTCCAACGACCAGGCGCGCGTGCGCGAAAACATGAAGGCCTTGAAGGGAAGCGCCGAGGAGAAGGCACTCGTCCAGCGTTACGCCACCGAAATGAACTCCCAGGAAGATCGTCTTGGCACGCTGCGCGCCGAGATCGTCACCCTGAAAGACAAGCGCGACCTGGCCAGCCGGCAACTCGACAAAATGATGATGGAGATCGACGTCGACGACAGCTTGTCTGCCCCAAGCGGGATGTAATTCGCCGGATCGTGATCTTCGCCGCGGCAGCGGCGGAAGACGGTAGCCCAACTCGTAAGCGTTGGGCTACCCGATCAAAAATATTTTTCCCAAGGCGGAGCGTAGCTCCGCTAGCCTTTGCACCCTTCCCTCTTTCGCCAACTCCGCGTGGAATGCCCCCTTTCGTTCGAGCCACCAATCGCTGATCCACCGGTCCTCGATCCCGCCACCACTGCTGCCGCCTTTTTGTCATCACAGCCTGCCCTGAGCGAAGCCGAAGGGAGGGCCGTCAGGCCCGAGGGATCTGCATTTTCCGCAATCCTCCTCCGTGACCTCCGTGAGCTCGAAACTCCGTGTTTTCCTTCCTCTTCCCGAAACGGGAAAAACTTGTCAAGCACCCCAAACCTCCATTTTCCCCGTAACCCATTCGTTACAAACGAAATATAAATTTCCCGGATTTGGCACTGCGCCCCCTTCAATTCAGTACCATTAAAAATAGAGAGGGAATTAGGCACAAATCCTGGGCCCGCCCAAAAAGTTGAAGTAAAAACGGAAAGGATTTTGAAACTCGAAACCGGAAACTGGTCCGCTGAAGAACCGGCATACTGATTTGCCGGCAAGTAGCTCACTTTAACTTTTGTCTGTAACTCGCTGATTCTGCTGTACTAGTTAACAACTCTTTTGTTTTCAACAAAAGTTTCGACATCTCCCGGCCTAAGCTGTTGATTCTAATGATGCACCCGGGGGGGAGGGGGGTATCGGTGGGGGGTACAGACCGGGGGGATGGCTGACAGATTAGACCGGGAGCATAGCTGACACTGCGAAGGTGGTGGGTGCGATACAACGTCGCGCATGCCACTGCTCAATAGAAGCGTGAATGGTCTGTTCAGCTTCCTTCTCGAACATGGAATCGCACGCGTGCCGAGTTGTACAATGGTTATTCACCCGGCATTCACGGACCGCCGCAGCTTTCCTGCGTCCAGCACACATCCGTCGCAATCAAAAGGGGTAAGGGGCAGTCATCATGTCTGAAAATAATGGCAATAGAAAAAATGGCAACAGCAGCAGCGACACGGGTTTGCGGCTGAAAATCGGCCTCGCCGAAATGCTTAAGGGCGGCGTCATTATGGACGTCATGAGCCCCGCCCAGGCCGAGGTCGCCGAGAAAGCTGGCGCTACCTCCGTCATGGCGCTCGAGCGCGTGCCGGCCATCATCCGCACCGAGGGCGGCGTGGCCCGTATGGCCAATCCCAAGATGATCAAGGAGATCATGGCCACGGTGTCCATCCCCGTCATGGCCAAGTGCCGGATCGGCCACTTCGCCGAAGCGCAGATTCTCCAGGAAATTGGCGTCGACTACATCGACGAATCCGAAGTTCTCACGCCCGCCGATGAAGAGCATCACGTCGACAAGCATGCCTTCAAGACGCCCTTCGTCTGCGGCGCGCGTAACCTCGGCGAAGCCCTCCGCCGCATCGCCGAAGGCGCTGCGATGATCCGTACCAAGGGCGAAGCCGGTACCGGCGACGTCATCCACGCCGTCAAGCACATGCGCCAGATCGTCAAAGAAATGAAGCAGTTGACGGTAATGTCGGAAGAAGAACTTTATGCCGCGGCCAAGAATCACCAGGCGCCTTACGAACTCATCCGCATGGTGGCCAAGGCTGGCAAGCTGCCGGTCCCGAACTTCTCGGCGGGCGGCATTGCCACGCCGGCCGACGCGGCCCTCATGATGCAGCTCGGTGCCGAAGCGGTCTTCGTCGGCTCCGGCATCTTCATGAAAGACGGCACCAAGGCGCTCGACCTCAGCAATAAATCCGAACGCGAAGACGCCGAAGCCCGCGCCACCGCGATCGTCCAGGCAACGACTCACTTCCAGGATCCAAAGGTCCTCGCCGAAGTCAGCGAGCAGATCAAGAGCTCGATGAAGGGTCTGGCAGTGGCAGCGATCGAAGAACGGGATTTGCTGCAGACGCGCGGCTGGTAAGAAGAGTTTCGAGTTTCAAAATCGAGTTTGAAGATTCGCCCTTCGGCATTGTCGAAGGGCTTTGTCTTGGTGAAAGCCCACAGCTAATAGCTATTAGTTTCTCGCCGCTCTCCAGTCTTTCCAGTCCTTACGCGCCAGTTTCGCCATGTCTTTGGCCGAGGCAAAAAGCCATCCTGGCTTACGCTGCTTCAAGTCTTTCTTGACTTCGGGAATCACGGCCTTCGTCCCCAGATGCACGTTGGCCGTTTCCCAACCCATGCAATAAAGCAGGCGTTCTTCGTTGAGTTCGCCAGGAAGTTCGGTCAGTGGAATCTTGGTGCAATCGGGCGCCAGCCGCCGGATCAGCCATTGCTCGTGTATCTCAAACGTTACATCCGGAACGCGAACGGCTTGTCCGAGGATTTCAGAATAGTGAATGCGCGGCGTAGTGCGCTTGTCGAGCCAGTTGATGGCCGCCGGAACCAATGCCTTGGCTTCGCGAGCCACGAGTCCGCCGTACAGCGAATAGATCGCGACGAAGCGCTGGTGCCCGCGCGATCCGAGTCCTGCCTGCCGATCGACGATGCGATACGCTGGCTTCGGCCGCGGCATCTTGCTTTCGAGCACCTCGACGACTTCCTTCGGGACCTCGCCTCGGTGCGCGTCGGGCCACGATTGCATGCGGTCCCAGAACTTGCGCGGATCCTTTAGCTGCTGAACCGCGATATCGCGCAGGAACCGGTTCTGCTCGGCGAGCACAAACGGCTGTCCGCCCGCCTTGATCGCATCCATGTAACCTTCCGTGATGCGATCGCAGGCCGCGCGCTGCTTCAGTGCGAGACCTTCGTCGAGAATGGCGAGCAACGCACTCGTCGCGAGGCGAACCAGATCGACGGTGTAAGGATAATGCGCGGCTTCGTCGAAGTCGTTGATGCCCCAAACGAGCCGCCCTTCGGCGTCGCGCCACGTTCCGAAGTTCTCGACGTGCAGATCGCCGACCGAGAGCACGCACGCGCAGTGGCGAAGGTCCGGGCAAACGGTCGGCCAAACCTGCAGCCAGCGATAGAACGTCGCCCGAAAGAAAGGGAATAATCCTTCGGCCATGAACAGGTGTTTGCGCTTGATGTCGGCGGCGATCAGGTGAGTGTGAGTGGCGAGCCAGCGTTCGTAGCTGCGAGTACTCTCGACAATGTCCATGGAAGTCGGAAGAATTGTACGCTGAATACGCAGGTGAAGTCGGGAAAGCATCGACTTCCCCAGACAGATCTCCGATCGGGCAACAATTTTGCATCGCAATCCGCGCTTGCTGTGTCGAAACGAAAGCGTTAGATGAGGATTGATGGAAATGGAGCAGCGAACCCGGGATTTCTTCGCCAACTACGAAGCCGCAAATTCAGCCGCCGATGCGGAACGTATCGGAAGCTTGTACGCGGACGTGTTCATGTTCGGCGGTCCGAACGGCGTAAAGTCGGTGAAGAAAGAAGATTTCCTTAAAGTGATTCCGAAGATGAAGGCATATTTCGGTTCGCTCGGCTTGCGGAAAACCGAATTGCAATCGGTGGAAGCGAGCGAGATCAGCTCAAGGTATTGGCTGGCGAAAGTGGGATGGCGGATGACGATCGCGCATGATGATTGTCTCGATACCGTTGCGACCTACATCCTTGAACGAAGTGAGGACCAGCAACTGGCGATCGTGTTTCAGATCGATCACCAGGATCTGGCGACGATGGTCAAGGAGCGTCTCGCGGATCAAGCGCCATGACCCTTGACGCATGCTGAATAGCGACCGCAAAAAATGGCGATTTGCGCTACATTCTGTGCTTCTGCGATATGATTCGGAGATGGCCAAGAACCAATCTCCGCCGCCGTTTGAAGTTGCCTGCCCGCATTGCCACGCCACTCTGAAAGTGGATGCGGAGACCAAAGCCGTGATCGCGCATACTGCGCCAGTCGTTGCGAAGACGTTTGCCGACCTGGAGGCCGCTGCCAAAGCCATGAAAGAACAGGACTCGCGGCGCGAGTCCCTGTTCCGCCAGTCGGTGGAAGCGCAGAAGAACTCGGCCGACCTGCTGGAAAAGAAGTTCCAGGAAGCAGTCAAGAAGGCGAAAGAAACGCCCGATACCGGCAAGCCGCTGCGCGACTTCGATCTCGATTAATGCATGGCGAAGCCGCTGCTGCTCGGACATCGCGGCGCCCGCAACTACGCGCCTGAAAACACGATCGAGGCGTTCGAGCAGGCGCTTGCGGATGGCTGCGACGGGTTCGAGTTCGATGTACGGCTGACGGCGGATCAGATTGCGGTGGTTTGTCACGATCCAACGTACCGGCGATTGGCGTTATCCCGTTCCAGTTACGCGAAACTGCAAGAAAAATCTCCGGATTTATGCACTCTGGAGAGCGTGCTCACCGGTTTTCGCAATCGCGCGTTCTTGAATGTCGAATTGAAGGTCGCGGGCGCTGAAGAGCTTCTGATCGAGCTTTTGAGGGAACATCCCGCCAAGAAAGGGCTGATTGTTTCGTCGTTTCTTCCTTCCATCGTTTTGAGATTGCATGAACTTGGGGCGTCGTTCCCGCTCGGCATCATCTGTGAGAACCGCCGACAATTGGCGCGGTGGAAGGAACTGCCTGTGCAAGCGGTGATGGTGGAGCGCGGGTTGGTAACGCGAAAGTTAGTGGATGAGATGCGAACTACCCCGCTCAAGCCAACACAAGGCTTGAATGGGGCACTCGACGCACCACGACAGATCTTCGTCTGGACGGTGAACTCCGCGCGCGACATGAAAAAGTTCGCTGCTATGGGCGTCGACGGGATTATCTCGGACGACACGAAGTTGCTGGCAAAGACGCTGGGTTAGGGAAGTTCGCGTTACCAGAGTGTCCACGCCACACAGGCCCATCTATTTCGCGACGAGAGCGGGCTTGGCAAGAAAGCGTGCGTGTTCCTCGGCGAATGCTTCCTGCTCTGCGCCGATCTTCTTTGCAGTCCAGCCCAGCGCTTTGCCGATACGTTCGGCAGCCGTGTGTGTGCACTCTTCCGACCAGCACGGCGAGAACGCGACCGGCACACGCCGCAACAAAATATCGGCAAGCGTTGCGGCGGATTCCTGGCGCGCGGCGAAGACGGCTTCGGCAACGATGTGGCCGGCGTGCGGACAGAGCGGCTGCCGCGTGGAGTCTTCGTCATGCGCGATGTCAGCGACCTGCGCTGATGCTGCTCCGAACCAGCGCACGATCGCCGTCGCCGAGTCACGTTCCACCCGCGCGCGAGCGGCAACTTTCTTTTCATAGTCGCGGAGCAGATCGCGAGCGGCGGAAAGGGACCGAACGGCGTATCCGCTCGGCTCGCGCACCGCGATACCAACGGCACGGGCGGCTTCGCGCGCCAGGCTGGCAGCGGTGGTGAGTTTGCCGCCGATGATCGAGACGAGTCCCTCGGCGCGATCAAACGCGTGATCGAGAATCAGGTGGCTGCGCGTGATTGACGCTGGGCTCCGGTCCGAAACGAACGGCAGCGGACGAACTCCCGCAAACGCTGCCCGAATGTCGCTGAAATCAAAGCCTGCGGCAGGGAAGAGTCGCTGGAACGATCGCATCAGGTAGTCGATCTCTTCGGCGCTGGCCTGGACGCGCGCGGGATCCTCGCTGTCTTTCACTTCCGTTGTGCCCACCAGCAACTGCCCGGACCACGGGATGACGAAAATCGGCCGTCCGTCGACAGCTTCGGTGTACACCGCTGCCTTTGGCGCGCCGGCGAAAAGCGGCAGCAGGATGTGCGCGCCCCGCACGCCTCCGATCATGGGCTCGTCGAGCGCGACGTTCGATCGCGCGCAGATCGAGTCGGCCCACGGCCCAGTGGCGTTGATCACCCAGGAACACGTGACGCGAAATTCTGACTGGCTGAGCCCATCGCGCAGCCGCACACCTGTAACTTTGCCGTTCGCAATTTCTACTGCCAACGCTTCACAATAGTTGCGAGCCACCGCTCCCGCTTCGACGGCTTCGCGCAACCACTCGGCAACCAGTCGCTCGGGGAATTCGCATTGCGCGTCTTCGTAGGCGAAGACAGACCAGTCCTGACGGTGATCCAACGCCTTCTCCAGCGCGTGCTTGTCGGAACTGGCGCCGTGAACTGGCGGGCGTCCGGCGAAGCGGCGATAGAGCCAGAGTCCGAAACGAAGTTCGAGGGCGCTGCGCTGGCCTTCGGGCGGAAGGGCCAGCAGGAAGTTCAAAGGCCGCACCAGGTGCGCCTTTTCATGCAGCAGGCGCTCACGTTCGCGCAGCGACTCGCGGACCAGCGAAATCTCGCCGTGCTCGAGGTAGCGCAAACCACCGTGAATGATGCGGGTGGCACGACTGGTGGTGCCGGAAGCGAAGTCGTTCTGCTCGACCAGCAAAACGCGCTTCTCGGCCTGGGCACACACCCGCGCGATGGCGACACCGTTAATTCCACCGCCGATGACGACAATGTCGAAGTGTTGGCCGTCGAGCGAGGGGCGCATCATCTGCTTTCGATGCTACTTCCATTCGCAAGGATAGAGACGGTACTGATTAGGTTCTTGTAAATTAGAAGCGATGCCTACCACAGGGGAACGTTTTGAACGCGCCGTCCAGATCATGCATCGCCTGCGCGCGCCCGGAGGCTGCCCGTGGGACCGCGAGCAGACCTTCGACTCCATCAAGCCCTTCACGCTGGAAGAGACGTACGAAGTTCTCGAAGCTATTGACAATCGCGACTGGGATGAACTGACCGGCGAACTCGGCGATTTGCTGCTGCAGGTGCTGTTTTACGCCGAAATGGCGAAGGAAGAAAATCGGTTTGCGATCGACGATGTGCTCGACCGTTTGTCGAACAAACTGGTGAACCGGCATCCGCACGTCTTTGGCGACGTCGAGGCGAAAACCTCGGCGGACGTCCTGCGGAACTGGGAGGCGATCAAGGCCGAAGAGAAGAAAAAGAGGCTCGCCGAAAGAGGGGAGTCAACCACCCCACTCAAGCCAGAAGAAGGCTTGAATGGGGCACCCGAAACTGAGGCTGAGTCGGTTCTGGCCGGCGTCTCGCAGGCCATGCCCGCGCTGATGGAGGCGTTCAAGCTCAGCTCGCGAGCGGCGCACGTGGGATTCGAGTGGCCGGAAATTTCCGGATTATTCGATAAACTGGAAGAGGAAACGGCAGAGTTAAAGAAAGAGCTCGCACAATTGCCCGATCCCAACCTGAAGCCGCCACAGCGTGGAGTGGCCAGCTCAGGCCAGCAGCAGATTCCCGATGCGCTGCGTGCGCGCATGGAAGACGAGGTCGGCGACCTGCTGTTTGTGCTGGTGAACATTGCGCGCTATCTGTCGCTCGATCCGGAGTCGGCACTGCGCAAGACAAACCGGAAATTCCGGCAGCGGTTTCAGTGGGTCGAATCGCAATTGCACGTTCAGGGCAAGAAGCCGGCAGAATCTTCGCTCGAGGAGATGGAAGGATTATGGCAGCAGTCGAAGCAACAGGAGCGGCGATGACGGAGACCGCGAAGCCGGCGCACGATCAAATCGTCATCCGCAACTGCAGCGACTCGCACGAATTTGAAGCATGCCTGAATTTGCAACGCGAGGTATGGGGATTCAACGACGAAGATCTCGTTCCCACACGTCTATTCATCGTGGCGCAGAAGATCGGCGGGCAGGTGATCGGCGCGTTCGACGAGGACAGGCTGATTGCGTTCGCCCTGGGCATTCCCGGCAACCGCAACGGCCATCTTTATATGCACTCGCACATGCTGGCCGTCGACCCGAGATACCGCAACGCCGGACTGGGCCGCCGCGTGAAGATGGTTCAGCGAGATGACGCGCTGGGCAAGGGAATTGAGCTGATTGAGTGGACCTTCGATCCGCTGGAAATCAAGAATGCCTGGCTCAACATTGAGAAGCTCGGAGCGATCACCCGACGGTACACCATCAACCAGTACGGGCTTGTATCATCGTCGTTACAAGGGGGACTGCCTACCGATCGCCTGACCGCCGAATGGTGGCTGAAGTCGAAGCGGGTGGAGGCGGTGCTGAAGAATGGTTCACATCCGCCGGCGAAGGCCGAAGCGGCGATTGAGGTTCCGGCCGAGATTTATGGCTGGAAGGCGAGTCCCACGCACCGGGATCACGCGCTCGAAGTTCAGCAGCGCAATCGTAAGTTGTTTCTCGACTATTTTGATAAGGGCCTGGCCGTACTCGCCTACGAACGCGACGCGCACGGCAACGGCAAATACATTCTTGGACATTGGGACGAACCCTGGTCGTACGCCACTTCTTAATTGCTAGAGGTCATCATTGAAGATTGAAGCAGTCACATTGCGCGAGATTCGCATGCCGCTCGTTCATTTTTTCGAGACGAGCTTTGGGCGCACCACCGAACGGCGCATCCTGCTGGTGACGGTTCACGCCGACGGACTCGAAGGCTGGGGCGAGTGCGTCGCGGGCGAGCATCCTTTTTATAGTTCGGAGTCGGTTGAGACCGCCTGGTACGCGCTTTCGCGTTACCTTGCGCCTTCGGTTGTCGGCAAGCAGGTAGAGCACGCGGCAGATGTGAAGCAGCTGTTTCCCGGCGTCCGCCGTCACACCATGGCTAAAGGCGCGCTCGAAAACGCCGTATGGGACGCCGAATCCATCGAGAAGCAAATTCCGCTCTGGAAGCTGCTTGGCGGCTCGCGTACGGAATTGCCCTGTGGCGTGTCGATCGGCATCCAGGATTCGCCAGAGCAGTTGCTCGAGAAAATCGAGACCGAGCTCGACGCCGGCTACCAGCGCATCAAGCTGAAGTGCAAGCCCGGGTGGGACTTGAAGATCCTGGAACGCGTGCGCGCCAAGTGGCCGACCATCACGCTGAGTGTGGATGCCAACTCGGCCTACACCACCAAGGACTTCGATCATCTGAAACAGTTCGACCAGTTCAACCTGCTGATGATCGAGCAGCCGCTGTGGAATGACGACTTCTACTTCCATGCCAGTCTGCAGAAACAGTTGAAGACGGCGCTCTGCCTTGACGAAGCCATCCACCACGCGCGCGATGCGCAGGCGGCGGCGGAATTGGGGGCGTGCCGCATCATTAATATCAAGGTGGGACGCGTCGGCGGATTTAGCGAGGCGATTGCTGTGCACGATGTGTGCAAGAAGTACGACATTCCGGTCTGGTGCGGAGGCATGCTGGAAACGGGCATCGGGCGCGCGCACAATATCGCGTTATCGACGCTGCCGAATTTCACGCTGCCGGGTGACGTCTCGGCGTCGAAGCGCTATTGGAAGGAAGACATCATCGAGCCGGAAGTGACGGTGTCGGCGAAGGGGTTCATCGATTTCGATCCGTCGAAGTCAGGCCGTGGCTATGAGATTCGCAAGGACCTGATCGAGAAACTGACGGTGCGGAAAGAAGTGGTGAGGGCAGGAACGGCGAGCGCGTAGTTACCACGGATTGCCGGCGGCATCGCGAATTTCAATTCCTTTCGCCGCCAGCTCTGTGAGTAATTGCTTCACGGCAGGCGTCGGTTCGCCGTCGCCGGGTACCAGGATTGCCCATTGCAAGTCTTCGCGAAATTCCTTGGTGCTGATGCGCCACTGAGCAAGTTCCGGCGGAGTGGTCGATTCGATTCGAATGACCGACCAATGTCTCACCAGCGCTATGGCATCTTCCGAAGAGGGCAGCGGGCCGCGCACGATGAAGTGGTTGTCGCCGTGGACGATGATGCCTAGCATCCGCGCACCACTCGAAATCCGTAGTCAGCGTAGTGGAAATCCGGCGGAATGCTCGATCGCGTTGAACAGCGCGAGATCTTGATGTGGTGGCGCCACGATCCGCCGCGCGAAGCTTTTCTCTCGCCTGACTCAGGCCCGTGCGGATTGCGCTCTGGCGAGATTGCGTAATAGTCCGCCGCGAACCAGTCGCTGCACCACTCGTGTACGTTCTCGCACATCTCGTACAGCCCATAGGCATTCGGTTCGGACTCACCGACGCGCTCAGGGCCGTTCTTCCATCGTTCGCTGTAACGATAACGTGACGCCGGCGGCTCGTCTCCCCAGGGAAACAGCTTGCCCTCGATTCCTCCACGCGCCGCGCGCTCCCACTCGGCCTCGGTCGGAAGACGATACTGTGCAGCCGTGACCGCCGACAGCCACTCGCAATACGCGACAGCGTCGAACCACGACACCGCTACGACCGGCAGCTGCGGATGGTTGAACTTCGAGTCGTTCCAGAACAGCGGAGGCTCACGCCGCGATGCGTCGAGAAATCGCGCGTATTCGGCCACCGTCACCGGCGTCGCAGCCATCGCGAATTCGTCCACCCACACGCGATGCACGGGGCGCTCGACATCCTGCCCGGCATCCGAGCCCATCAGGAACGATCCGGCAGGAATCGCAACCACAACTGGTGCGAGTGCTTTGGATTCAGCCACGCGACGATGTTAGCGCATCGGTAGGGTCGCGGACGCAAGTCACAGACACTTCCACTGCCTGGATGTCACAGTGACATCATGGAATTCTTCGAACTCCTCCGGAAGCGCCAATCCATTCGCCGGTGGCTCGATAGCCCCATCGAGCAGACTCAGCTGAATTGCATTTTCGAAGCGGTGAATCGCGGACCGTCGGCAGGGAACTTTCAGGCCTACGAAGTTTATGTCCTTAAATCGGCTGAAAAGCGTAAAGAAATCGCCGCCGCCACCTGGGACCAAGCCTTCATCGCCAACGCGCCGGTGATCCTCGCCTTCTGTGCTCACCCGTCCCGCTGTGAGTATCCCGGAGCCGAAACGTACGCGTTAGAAGACACTTCCATCGCCTGCACGTTCGCGATGCTCGCCGTCACTGCGCTCGGGCTCGGATCCGTCTGGATCGGTGCCTTCGATCCCAAGGCCATCGCGAGAGTGATGAGCCTGCCTGAAGATCAGACACCCATCGCTCTCCTGCCGATTGGTTATCCCGCCGAAACTCCGGAGCGCACCTCGCGCCGCGGCGTCGAAGACTTCGTGCACGATCTGAAATAAAAAGAGCCGGCGTAAAAGAAAAAGGGCAGGCTCGGCGACCTGCCCTCGGAATCAACTCCCCTCAGTGAATCACGGCATAGATGTCTATTTCGTGCCCCGCGGGCACGTACACCTTGCCGTTGATCACTGTTGGAACCGTGAATTTCACCGCCGGTCCGGCCTTATCGCCGGCGTTCATGTTGCTGTTGTAAAGTTCCTTGCTCACGTTGGTGGCGTCATAGGCATGCAGAATTGCAGGATTGTTCGGTTGCCCGTCGAGCTGCAGCTCCCAAACGATTGCGTTACTGCTGCCGTTCGCGGAAATCGATGGCGTATCGCCATGCGCGCCGAACACCGTTGACCCCGTCATCGTCGGGCCGGTAGAGAGTAATCCGTTGCTCCACTTGAACACCCGCAGCACATCGCCATTGGCGTGGTAGTACAGGTTGCCGTTAAAGTACGCTGGTGTGTCGTGGAAGTTGTTGTATTGCGACGATCCGCTCTGGACTGTCTGGATCACATGGTTCGCGCTGGAACTGAACTTGCCCATGTTGTCGCGATTGATCAGGAAGATCCGGCCATCCTTTCCGGCACCCACAAGTTCGTGCGGCGTCGACGACGAGTTGTCGGGCAGAATCATCGGCGCCCCCGATCCAAGATCGGCGTCGTTTTGCACCAGCGTGGCATTGTTCGACGGCTGGAAGTAGTCGAGCAGTGACAACGATGGCGAGAACTTCAGGAACGAATTGTTGAACCCGGTATTCGTTGTGTCACCAAAGTTCGTTCCCGCCATCACGTATACGTCGCCATTGGAATCGACCGCCGGAGCGCCGCCGCTCATCCAGATGGTTCCACCGGAGCCGTCTGGGCTGGTGTTAAACGCGCCCGTCTGCGCCAGGCTGGTCGCGCCGTAGGCGAGCATCCAGCCGTGGTTGCAGTGGCCGAAGCCGATGTAGATGTTGCCGTTGGCGAGGGCCAGTCCCGCGCGCTGCCAGCAGGCGCCTTCCAGCGTAATCTTGCCGCCGGAGCTGTCACCGCCCGTTCCGCTTACCGTCGCGGTTACACGCTTGGGGCCGCCGAACTTCTCGGCGCCCGACTGCAGATCGAGCGCGTGCAGCCAGAACTCCTCCGTCCCGCCGGCGGAGACGTAGGTCAAAACGTACATCACGTTGTTCGAGCGATCGATCACCGGCGTGCTGGTGATGCCGACCTCCGGCGAGATGCCGAGCCCGTCGCCGCTGCCGACCGTAGTCTGTCCCGGCGCAAGCAGGCTTTCGCTCCAGTACGGAGTCGATTTCTTGAAGTCGGCGTCGAAGGCGTACACGCTGTCGTGTTCGGTCGCTACGAACACAACGTTATGCGTGCCGCCTCCGATGCCGAAGTTCGACAGGTAGAGCGGCTGGGCGTAGACCTGGCCATCCACCGCGTACGATCCCAGCTTGCCGAAGTGACTGGGCGTCACATTCGCCGGCGTCAGGATTACCTCGTTCAGGTTGGCGCCGGTGCGTGACAGGTTGTTGTGGTAGGTGGTCATGTCCTCCGTCTGTGCCACCACGTTCACCACCGCGGTTGCCGTCTGCGACGTGTCGGAGTTCAGCACCGCCTTCACCTGGTGCGACCCGGCGCTTCCCGGAGCCGTGTACAGGCCGTTGGTGCTGATGGTGCCCACCGTGTTGTTGCCGCCCAGCACGCCGTCCACGTACCACGCCACCGCGGCCGGATTGCCGTTCTGCGTCGCGTTGAACTGCTGCGTGGCGTTCGGGAAGATGGTCGCCTGCAGCGGGCTCACCGTGAACGCCGGCGGCGCGTTACCAACCGTGATGTTCACCGAGGCCTTGGCGGGCACGTTTCCGCTGTTGTCCCAGAACTGGACGACCACGAAATGCGCGCCGGCCGCAGCCGAGATCATCGTGTCGACCTTGTTGACGTTCGCCTTGTACTGCAGCGTGTTATCGAAGTACACGGCCATCGCGATTACGCCGTTGCTGCTATTGGGAACCGCGACCACGTGGACCGGCGAAGGCACAGTCGATCCATTCGTCGGCGAGCAGATGGTCACCGACGGCGGTCCGCTGGCCGGTGTGCAAGCCGAACTGGAGCCAACCGTCACAGTGGCCTTCGACGTCGTCGAGCCGCCGGGGCCCGTCGCGGTCAGAGTGTAGGTCGTTGTTGCCGCCGGCGAAACGCTCTTGCTACCCGACGTCGCAACCGTACCGACTCCGTTATCGATGCTCACGGAAGTGGCGTTCGTCGTGGACCACATCAGCGTCGAACTCTGCCCTGAGGTGATCGAAGTCGGATTCGCCGTCAAGGTCGCCGTCGGCGCAGGGGAAGTTCCGCTCACGGTTACCGTCGCAGTTGCAGTCGCCGTGCCGCCCGAGCCAGTGGCAGTGAGCGTGTAGGTAGTCGTCGTTGTTGGGGTGACGGTCACTGCGCCCGAGGCCGCAACCGTACCGATCCCGTTATCGATACTCACGGAAGTGGCGTTCGTCGTGGACCACGTCAGCGTCGAGCTTTGTCCCGAAGTGATCGACGTCGGGCTCGCCGACATGGTCGCGGTCGGCGACGTGGATGTACCGCTAACGGTAACCACAGACGATGCCTTCGCGGGCACGTTGCCGCTGTTGTCCCAGAACTGCACCACGATGTTGTGCTTGCCTGCGGCGGCAGCGATCATCGTATCGACCTTGTTGACGTTCGCCTTGTACTGCAGCACATTGTCGAAGTACACCGCCATGGCGATCACGCCGTTGTTGCTGGCCGGTACCGCCAGCACATGAACAGGCGAGGTAACCGTCGATCCGTTCGTCGGCGAGCAGATGTTGACCGAAGGCGCCGTACCAGGATTGCAGGTGCCGCCACCGCCACCACCGCCCGATGTTCCCACCGTCCAGCTTCCCAGAATTTGCCAGCCGCTATTCGCGTTGCTGTTATCGACCGCACCCATGTAGATCGACTGCATTCCCGTGTACGTGCTCGCAAAGGTGATCGCGACATTGAGCGTCAAGTTGTTGCCCGACGTTGACGCCGACGATGCCCCCACATTCACCGAGCACTGGCTGTTCTGCAGTGTTCCGCCGGTGCCAATCGCAATTCCGGGAAGATACGCATTGCCGGCGTCGTTCAGCAGGTAGAGCACCTTGTTGCCGGGCATGTACGACACCAGGCACGAATTGGCATTCGCCCCGGTCATGTCGATATCGACGTTGACCTGTTTCAGGTCGCTTGCCCCATTCGGATCGGAAAACACGAAACTGAACGTTTGACTCAACCCGGTCCCCGAGCTGGGGGTAACTGAAACCGGCGCAGGGACTGCCAACGCCATCGAGCTCATCGAGATTAGAAAAAGGGAAACGAAGAGAGAGGTGCGATGCCCGACAGCTGCACGATACATCGAAGGGTCCCCAGAAAACCAGATTCGGCACTGAGCTGAGTCACCGTGACTCTGGCCAGCACTCGGGAGAGATGCTGGGCCATGTTGAGGGTTGCTTCGCTACTCTGGATTGCGGATTTCCGGGGCGGCAATACGGCGTGTTAAGGTGATTCACTTCCTAGACACAAACCGTTTATACTGATCACGATGGCAATCATTAAAGATATCGCCGCAATCGCCAAGGGCATGAGCATCACGTTCGGGGAAATGTTCAAGCCCACCATTGTGGAGAATTATCCCGACGGCCCAGGGCCCCTGCGCGGAGCCAAGTTCCAGGAACGTTTTCGCGGCGTTCACGTCCTGCAGCGCGACGAGAATGGACTTGAGAAGTGCGTTGCCTGCTTCCTTTGCGCGGCAGCTTGCCCTTCCAACTGCATCTACATCGAAGCCGCCGAGAATACCGAAGAGAACCGCATCTCAGGCGCCGAGCGCTACGCCAAGGTCTATAACATCGACTACAACCGCTGCATCTTTTGCGGATATTGCGTGGAGGCCTGCCCGACCGACGCCATCACCCACGGTCACGGTTTCGAGATCGCGACATTTAACGCCAGCAACCTCGTTTATCGCAAAGAAGCCATGCTCGCCCCCAAGCCGGCTCACCTGGGCGCCAATGCCGAATTCAACACCGCTGATGTCGAAGCCCAGCAGAAACGAATGAAAAGCTGACGTAAGTTGACGTGAAGCGGATCTTTCGCCGGTCCACTTCAGGACCGGTTTTATTTTGCCCGGTGTTGATTCCGCCGGCATTTTTTGGATATTCAGCAACTTTGCCTGGTAACTTTGGCGGACCGACTAACGAATGAGTGATTTTCTCAAAGCCGTTCAGGAACGCGTCGTCATCTACGACGGCGCCATGGGCACGTGCATCCATCAATTCAATCCGACGCTAGACGATTATTGGGGCAAGGAAAATTGCAGCGAGATCCTCAACCTGAGCCGTCCCGACATTATTCGGCAGATCCACGCGTCTTATTTCGAAGCCGGAGCCGACATCGTCGAGACCAACACCTTTGGCGGCTCGCGAATCGTGCTGAACGAGTTCCAAGTCGGCGACAAAGTTGACGAAATCAACCGTCGCGCCGTCGAGATCGCGCGCGAGGTGGCGAACGACTATTCGAAAAAGGGCCGCAAACGTTTTGTGGCCGCTTCAATCGGACCCACGACAAAGCTTCCTTCTCTCGGTCACATCACGCTCGACGATATGGTCGCCATCTTCGAAGAGCAGGCGATTCCGCTGATTCAAGCCGGAGCCGACGTGCTCCTGATCGAAACCTGCCAGGACATCCTGCAGACCAAGTGCGCCATCATCGGCTGCTTCGACGCAATGAAGAAACTCGGCAAGCAGTTGCCGATCCAGGCGCAGGTCACGCTGGCGAATCTCGAAGGCACGATGCTTCTCGGCACCGACATCGGGGCCGCGCTCACCGCGCTTGAGCCCTACGACATCTTCGCCATCGGCCTGAATTGTTCGACAGGCCCGCAGGAGATGAACGATGCGGTCCGCCATCTCGCGCTCAATTCACCGCAGCCTGTCTCGGTTCTTCCCAACGCAGGATTGCCGGAAAACGTGAGCGGAAAAACGGTCTATCGGCTCGGCGCTCGTGAGCTTGCCGATTACCACAGGCACTTCATCACCGACTACGGCGTCCGCATCGTTGGCGGGTGTTGCGGCACCACGCCCGAGCACATCAAGGCTGTTGTCGAAACCTGCGCGAATCTCGAGCCTGCCAAACGCGACGTGAAGGTCGCCGGTTCGGCTTCCAGCGCCTTCACCTCCGTCCCGCTCGATCTCGATCCCAAGCCGCTGGTTGTCGCCGAGGAAATGAATACCACCACGCGCAAGGCGGAGTTCCGCGACCTGGTGAAAAGCGCCAACTACGACGAGGTCCTTTCGCTCGCCAAGCGCCTGGTTGCCGAAGGCTCGCACATGCTCGACGTCTGCTGCGCCATCGTCGGCGAAGACGAAAACGGTTACATGGACGCCGTGATGGAGAAGATCGCCACTCGCGTTCCCGCGCCGGTCGTGGTCGATTCGACGGAAGCGAACGTGATCGAGACGGCGCTCAAGCGCATTCCGGGCAAAGCGGTGATTAACTCCATCAACCTGGAAGACGGAGAGAAGCGCACGTCGAAAGTTCTGCCGATGGCGAAGCGCTACGGAGCGGCCGTGATCGCCCTCACAATCGATGAGCAGGGCATGGCGCTCACTGCCGACCGAAAGGTCAAGATCGCCAGGCGCATCTACCAGCTCGCCACTGAGAAGTACGGCATCCGCCCCGTCGATCTGATCTTCGACGCCTTAACGCTGCCGATATCCACCGGCCAGGACGAATACCGCACCGCCGGCATCGAGACGCTGAACGCTGTCCGCCGCATTAAAGAAGAGCTGCCCGGCTGCCACACGATCCTTGGCGTCAGTAACATTTCGTTCGGCCTGTCGGCCTATTCTCGCCGCATCCTGAACTCGGTGTTCATGCACGAAGCCGTTAACAACGGTCTCGACATGGCGATCGTCAACTACAGCAAGATTTATCCGCTTTACAAGATTCCGGAAGCGGAAGTTGAACTTGCGCGCAAGTTGATTTATTACGACACGTCCAATGGCGATCCGCTCCAGAACTTCATGCAACACTTCTCCGGACAGGAGAAAAAGTCCGACGAAGTCGCCACTGACACCGATTCGCTCTCGGTCGAAGACAAGCTCAAGTACCTGATCATCAACGGTGAGCGCGCCATCGGCGCGGGTGATAAGCGCGTCCCCCTCGAGACCGTCCTCGAAGACGCGCTGAAGTCGTACACGCCCCTCGACCTCATCAACACCGTCTTGCTCGACGGCATGAAGACCGTCGGCGAACTCTTCGGAGCGCGCAAGATGCAGCTTCCTTCGGTGCTCGACGCGGCCGGCGTGATGAAAGCCGCCGTCGCCTATCTCGAGCCTAAAATGGAGAAGAAGGAAGGCACGCAGAAGGGAACCATCGTCCTTGCCACCGTGAAGGGCGACGTCCACGACATCGGCAAGAACCTGGTCGACATCATCCTCAGCAACAACGGCTACAAAGTGGTGAACCTTGGCATCAAGCAGCCGGCGGAGACTATCATCCATGCGGCGAAGGAACACGATGCGCATGCCATCGGGCTGAGCGGTCTGCTTGTAAAGTCAACGTTAGAGATGAAGTACGTCCTGCAGGACCTGCAGCTGCAGAAGCTCCAGTATCCGGTCATCTGCGGAGGCGCCGCCCTCACCCGCAAGTACGTGGAAGACGATCTTCGCCGCGAATACGAACACGCCGTCTTTTATGCCAACGACGCGTTCGACGGTCTTCACGTCATGGACGACCTCACCACCGAAAATGGCGCGCGCGACGCTCGTCTCGCCGAAGGACGCAAGATCGTCGAGAACGCAAAAGCCGCGGCAGCAACGGCGGCTCGCGCGGCGGCCGAAGCCGCACCGGTTTCCACCGAGCGCAGCAGCGTCGTGGGTCCGGCCCCGAATATCCCCCAGGCTCCGTTCTTCGGCGTTCGCGTGCGCAAAGATTACGACCTGCGCCAGGTCTTCCAATACATCAACGAAACCGCGCTCTTCAAGAACCAGTGGCAGTTGAAGACCGCCTCGCAGGAAGACTACGCGCGCCTGGTGGAAGAGAAATATCGCGGCATCCTGCGCGACCTGCAGGACGAGGTCATCGAGAAAGGCTGGTACTCGCCGAAAGCCGTCTACGGCTTCTTCCCCTGCCAGAGCGAAGGCAACGACGTCATCCTGTATGACCCTCAATATCTATCGCTACAAATGAGCATTGCTTCGTACGACCCGGAACGTGCTCAGCAAGGGTTCATCAAGCCTGAGGATATGAAGGCACAGGCCGAGGTTCTCAAGACCGAAGGGCTGCCGCGCGAACTCCTCCGCTTCACCTTTCCTCGCCAGCGTGAAGGACGCAAGCTCTCCATCGCCGACTACTTCCTGCCCAAGTCCTCCGGACAGCTCGATGTGATTGGCCTGTCGCTCGTCACCATTGCCCCCCGCGCCAGCGAAGAGACGCAAAAGCTGTTTCAGACGGGGGAATTCACGCGCTATCTCTATCATCACGGACTCAGCGTGGAGACAGCCGAAGCCCTCGCCGAGCTGGTGCACAAGCAGATTCGCGAAGAACTCGGCATCGCCGGCAATGACTCGCACCGCATCGGCGATCTCTTCCACCAGAAATATCGTGGATCACGTTACTCGTTCGGCTACCCCGCCTGTCCCAACCTCGAAGACCAGACCAAGCTTTTCCAGCTGCTCAAGCCGGAAGAGAACGTCGGCGTGCACCTGACCACCGGCTACCTGCTCGATCCGGAGCAATCGACCTCGGCGATCATCGTTCATCATCCCGATGCGAAGTATTTTGTGGTGTAAGAGGAGTTGCGCGGAGGTTTAGCGAGGCAATCCGAATTGCTGCCAGACCTTGAACCAGGGATTCGATGCGCACATCTCATCGTGGCGTCGATTGGCAGCCTCGCGGTCGGATACGGAGATGCCTCGGCCGTCAGCCAGCGCATAAAGGCGTTCCAGCAACTCGATATCGGAAATAGTCTTCTCGACGTCCACGCCTAGATTCTACCCGACCTTCCCGGAAAAAATCATCAGGCCAATAATAACTACCGCCGAGATCCGCACATAGCGTGCCCGCCGCCAACCTTGGCGCGGTTGCAGCTTGCGTCTTTTTTATCGGAGTGACACAGAGTTTATGGCGGAGGGAGAGGGATTCGAACCCCCGATAGGGTTTCCCCTATACACGCTTTCGAGGCGCGCGCCTTCAACCACTCGGCCATCTCTCCGCGCCACGGACCGCCGGGTGGTCTCCGGCACACATTCGCGGTCAACTATCTTCGGCGCGGCGGGTCAGTATTCCATCTGCAAAAAGTGCTTGGACATTCCACACTAGAGATGACCCGCCGATATGCGAACCTTGTGACTGCGGATTTGCAAGCCGTGCATGAGAGGGTGAGTCTAATGTCCTCGCACTAGTGCTTTACAGTTTTCGTTTTGCAAGTAGCTCAATAGCCTGCATTCTTAGATTAAGGGGGCAATAAATGCGCCACAAACTTATGGTTTTCAACCTGGTTTTTTGTGTTGCTGTCCTCATCTTCTTCTCATCGATTGCAACCGCTCAAGACGCTGCCCCGGGGGAGATGCTGCAACGGACGCTTTTCATTAAGGCGGGGACCGAGGCGGGAACCGCCTTCACTGTCGACTATCTAGGCAAGATGTACCTGATCACCGCGAGGCACGTTGTCTCCGGTGTCCCCACTCAGGATGCGACTATCCAGGTTTGGCAAGAAAATCGATGGAAGGATTACCACACCGTCAAAACTATCTTTCCTTCCTCCAGTGATGTTGACATCGCGATTTTTGAGACAGCGGAGAAAGTCGAGAAACCGTACATTGTTTCCCCCATCAGGGCAATGCACGATGGACAAATGGGTCAGCAAGTTTTTTTCTTGGGCTATCCATGGGGAATAGCCAGCCGCTTCAAGGCCGGGAACGTTGCCCCGTTTATCAAAAGGGGCACGCTTTCGGCAGTTGACTCCACCAAAGATGACGCAGTGGTGATTTATGTCGACGGATTCAACAACCCGGGATTTTCCGGTGGGCCGATTATCTTTTGGAATTATGACAAAAAGGTCTACCAAATCCTTGGCGTAATACAGGGCTACAAAGAAGACTCAGCAAAGGTCATCGTGAACGGACAGCACGTGGAAACGCAACTGTTGGTGAATACGGGCATTCTAGTTGGCTACAGTATTGAACACGCCATGACGGCTATTGAACAAAGTCAGAAACAAGCTGAGAGCGGGCAAAATAGCCGCTAAGCACCACCGTCGGGCTTTTTAACGCGATTGCGGGGGCATCCTTGGAGCCGCAACCTCCGGAGTGCCCGGCGTCAGGCTGTAATTGACTTTCGTTATTTGTTCGCCTAGGCTTTGGACATGCCTATTGGTCTTCAGGCGCCCGCAGCCGTTCCAGACAAAATGAAAGGTGCCCTCCTTGTCGCCGCTTCACTTATCGCCATTATCCGGCTCCGGGGCGAGGATATTCGACCGTCACCTAAACTGAAAGCTGTTATCGCCGATTCCGTATTTTTGGCTCGTGAGGTTCTGCGGGAAGTAGAACGTCGTTAGCAGATTACAATCCAGGTTCATGACACGCAAATATGCTGCTGCTCTATTGATGTTCGCCGCGTTACTTCCTGCGGCACTGCAAGCCCAAACTCGCGACCGCCGCGATGGCAATTGGTGGATCGGCCAATCCTCTCTTGCCAAGCTGAACTACATGGTTGGTTTCTTTGATGGCATGGAATTAGGGAGCAAATTCAGTTATTGGGACCTGCCTGTGCAAAAAGACAAGCGGGAAGCGGACACTTGCCAAGACAAAACGGTTAGGTCCTACCACCAAAACCAGAAGAAATTTTTCTCTAATGTGACCAACGATCAGATTGTGGATGGACTCGATACGTTTTATACAGACTACCGCAATAGACGCATCATGGTTGACGCTGCGGTGTGGCTTGTTGTGAATGGCATCGCCGGGACGCCTCAAAAGGAGCTCGACAAAATGATTGAAAGTTGGCGAAGGAATTCTGATAACGAATGAAGCTAATGCATGATCACCGGCACAGGGCCGGGCGAGTTATACTCACCCTAGGATTCGTCCCGAACAATTGGCAGCAACCCGAATTGTCCTAAAGTCTCTGCTAGTTCAAAGCCGTCCATCCACATTTCATATTCGCCCATGGCGTCACACTCTGCCCGAGTGAAAGTCCCGGTTGCCTGTATGGGCTTGCGCAATAACGCATTTGCAACGCCTTCGATTGCCCTCCAGTGCTGTCCGACCAATTCCTCGGACCTTACTGTAAGCACAGCGTCTGCACGCCGAAGGGCCTCTTTGTCCTCACCGTACATCTCCTTCAGCAGCAAGAATTCCGCGCCCTCATCAGGCAAGAATCTCACCGGATCACAGTTGGACCATACTTTGCACTGAGCGATGCGCCCAGCCTTGAGTTCAACGATTGTCCGTTCGCGGTGGATTTTGTCTTCTGCGGTATTGCTCGGGTCGCCTGGGTCCCGATGAGACAGAAACAGCACTCCGTGGCCGAGTGTGTCGATATGAATTCCAGTTCTCATGAGAGGCAGTCCGAGAACTGCGGCAATGACGGCGTGAGCTGCTTCGTGGTATGCAGCGCTTGTGATTTGCATGTGGTGACCCATAACGGCTGCGGTAATGTTACACAGGCCAGAGCCAACTCACGAACTTGCGTGAATCGCGCCCAAGTAAACCGTTTTCGCGGGAATGAGCGTGAGGAGTACGAAGTGCGGTTAAAACACGGTTATAAGGGCTCATTCAAGCAGTGGCAAACAGAACGCCAGAAGGAGAAGAATCGAAAGAAAAAAGCTTGAAATCCTTGCAGAAAAGAATGCACACGCTTAGACTTTTCGGCCCAAGGAGCCTATTCCCGTAAATTGTTGATTCTTAAATGGCGGAGAGAGAGGGATTCGAACCCCCGATAGGGTTTCCCCTATACACGCTTTCGAGGCGCGCGCCTTCAACCACTCGGCCATCTCTCCGCGCCACGGACCGCCGGGTGGTCTCCGGCATCCGTCTTCAACTTGTCGCTCTAGAGACTTGCAGATCCCAGCACTGGCAGCTCTACAGCAGAACGGTGCCGCGAGCGCAGCACCGTCTTTCTATATTACCAAATCGCACCATCGGATTGTGTGGGACAGGCATTCTTGCCCGTCGGGCGGAGCCTGGCTCCGCGGCTCATTGCGAACTCGGCGAGAAACAACTGTCCACCGTCCCACTTCTTCACTTCCCCCGTCTTTCCCGGAAGAACCTCTGCAGCATCTCCATCGATTGTCCCGCCAGCACGCCCGATACCACCTCGATCTTATGGTTCGCCTGCGGATGATTCAGCACCGCCACCACCGACGTCACCGCGCCCGCCTTCGGGTCATCCGCGCCATAGACCAGTCTCTTGATCCGCGCGTGCGTGATCGCCCCCGCGCACATCGCACACGGCTCAATCGTCACGAACAGGTCGCAGTCGCTCAGCCGGTAATTTCCGAGTTCCCGCCCCGCTTCGCGCAAAGCCACAATCTCCGCATGGGCCGTCGGGTCCGAGTTGCTGATTGGGCGGTTCCATCCGCGTCCTATCACGCGCCCGTTACAGACCACCACCGCGCCCACCGGAACTTCGCCCGCCGCCGACGCCTGCTGCGCCTCGCGCAGCGCTTCGTTCATCCAGAATTCGTCGTTCATTCGCGGCAGCTGCTCTCAAATGAGCTCATAAAAGGAACCATCGGTTCGCGATAAAAACTTTGAGTGGTTTCTGGAATGCCACTTCTGTTACGCTTCCCGCATCCCAAGGATTAAGGTGCTCGACCCCCTTCCTGAACGAGTCAACCCAACCTGCTGGTTGAGAGTGTAATTCCTTGGTGGGGCAGTCGCAGACAATACATTTTTGAGGTCGCCAATGAACCGTTTCTCCGGATTCGCTGTTTTACTCGTCTATGGGTCAATGGCATGGGCCCAGGCTCCCGCAGCTCAGGCTGCACCGCAAGCGGCGGCTGCTCCGTCGCAGTCCACCAGCATCTCGGGATGCATGACCCAGAGCTTTGGAAACTTTACCGTCGCCGATTCCGCCAGCTCCAAAACCTGGGGGGTGAAGGGAAGCGGATCTCCGCTCTGGGGCTACGCGAACCACGTCGTTAAAGTTCAGGGACTGCCCGACCCGCAGGCCGCCAGCCCGCTGCTCTACGCCCAGAGCGTACAGGATACCGGCCAGGCTTGTGGCAACGCCCAGGCCAGTGCCGCAACTCCGGCGACGCCAAACGGGACCGCGCAATCCGCGGCTGTAGCTACTCCGACGACAGCCCAAGCCACCGCAGCTCAGCCGGAACCGCAGCAGCAGCCCGGAGGCGGTGTCGCACAGGCCACACCTCCAGCTCAGCCGGCAAGTCCGCAGGCTGCGCAGTCAGGAACTACCGGCGTGACCACCGCTGCTCCGCAGAATAGCGAGAACAAGGGAACTCCGGCGGCCGGAACTCAGCAGGGCGCGATTGCCTCAAACACCCAGCCTGCGGCTGCGTCTAACGGCCTGGCCATCTTCAACGGCTGCGTAATCGGCTCGGTGAACAACTTCCAGTTCAAGACGAACGACGGCAAGGTCTATCGCCTGCAGGGCAACACCTCGCAGTTGAATTCCATGGTGAAGCGCAACGTGGAGATCACCGGCGAAGACTTCAACGGCAAGGCCATCCAGGTCAACGGCGCTCGCGACCTCGGTACCGCCTGCAAGTAAAGTTCGTCGTCCAGCCAGATCAAATGCCCTACAGATCGCAGGAGATCCGTGGGGCTTTTCATTTCCTGTCCTGCTTTTTATTCCGTGAACTCTTCCTGGAATTGATAGCCGTCGGTGACTGCTGCCACCAGCACGCGACCCGAAGTCTGCGGCTCGTTGCGGATCACTCGTCCTTTGCCGCGGACGAAGACTCTCTCCATGTCGGCCACGTCGGGCGGAACGTGCACGCTGAACTCGATCGGCGATCCATCGGGAATCTCCGTATCGCAGAAAAACGAGATGCCGATCTCGCTCGCGTCACGCGAAACCGCTTCGCGCAATCCACTCGAGCCGCAATCGACATCGAGTTTCAGTCGTACCGGAAAGCGGCGCCGTTCGCGGCGTTCGACGCGCATTTCGGGGGTAGTTGCCGTCGACACAAGCCAAGCATCGCGCCTGGCAACAATGTTGTCAACGCCGATGAAGGCCGTGTTCCAAAGGACACGTCCATTTCGGGATTACCTTCTTCGGTACACGCGGCCCAATCCTGCTACACTTTCCGCCCATGATTTCCAGACTGATTCCGACTCTGTTCCTGCTCGCTGCCGTCTCCGCCTTCGGCCAGACCATCGCGCGCCCCAATGTTCCCGACGCGATCAAGGCGCCCGACGGCGAAAAGGTTGTGCTCGTCGCGCACGCCACCGGATCGCAGATCTACACCTGCCAGGCCGCTGCCGACGGCAAGTTCGCCTGGACGCTCAAGGCGCCCGACGCCGAACTGCACGACAGCATGGGCGCGATCATCGGCTACCACTCCGCCGGGCCGACGTGGAAGCTCGACGACACCAGCGGCGTGAAGGGCAAAGCCGCCGCCAAGGTCGACCAACCCGACGCCATTCCGTGGCTGCTGGTGACCGTGGTCGAACATACCGGCGCCGGCGCGCTCAGCAAGGTCACGACCATTCAGCGCATCAACACCAAGAATGGCCTCGCACCGGCCGCGGGCTGCGACGCCTCCAACCAGGGCAAAGAAACCAAGAGCAGCTACACCGCCGATTACTACTTCTACGCACCGGCGAAATGATCCGCAACGGTGAGCGCGTGCAACCCGGTATTTTCACGCGCCTTTGACGTGGGAAGTGCATCTGAAGTCCGAGGGAGCGAAACCATGTTTGACCGTGATCACGATCCGAATTCCGCCGGTCAGTCCGGCGATATGCAGGACATCTCCAACCTTTCCGACGCCGATTCCGAAAGCGTCGAGGAACTTTCCGAGGAAGGCAACGACTACGAAGCCAACGTGGTGGAAGGCGTGGAAGATGCGCCGCCGGCCGACGTCGCCGAGGTGACCACGCGCGAGGTTCCGGAAGACGACGTGCCGGAAGAGTACATCAACGACGACAATCGCGACGTTGCGTGACCGTCAGCCGAGCGCCTGGTCGGCCGCCGGGCTGCCAGGCGTGTTCAGTTTCTTCTGCACCATGGCGGCGGCGACGATCAGCATCAGCACGGCGATTCCGATTGCCGTCAGCCACCCGTAGTATTGCGACGGGTTGCGCAGCGCGCGAATGAAGTGGCGTCCGTAGTGGAACGCCACTAACGAGATTGCGACGTAGCGCGCGCCCCGCGCCGCGGCCACCACCGCCGCGAACTTCTTCACCGGATACTTCAACACTCCGGCGGCAGCGAAAAATGCGCTGGTCGGGAAGGGAAACGGCACCGCCGCCGAAACCACCAGCGCGCTGGTCCCCCAACGCTCGAACAAGTCGAGGAATTTGTTGACGCGCTTGCGTCCGAACTTCTTCTGCAGATATTCGGCTCCGCCTCCGCGCGCCGCGCGAAAGGTGATGTAAGCGCCCACCACCGATCCGCTGGTGGCGACGATGGCGTAAAACCACCAGGGCTCGACGTGGCGGGCGGCGAGGATCGCCAGCAGGATGTCAACGCCGCCCAGTGTCGGGATCGGAGTGCTATCGAGCACCGCCAGCAGGAACAGGCCCGGTCCGCCGAGATGGCGGATGTAGCGCATCATGTTGGCGGTGCGCAGCCGCGGCCGAGGCGGCGGCGCGAAAGCGATCAGTTGGTGAATGAAACGCATGTCCCCGGAATCAGGATATTACGAAACACGCAAATCCGGAGAGAGATTGCCGTTGGATAATTGTTGGTCTTCAAGCATTTGTTGTTCCCGCGCGAACTTCTCCTTTTGCGCCTTTAAGGCGTCAAGGAAAATCTGGCTCTTGGAACGGCGCAGGTCTTCGGGAAGATGATCGTCGGCATGGAAATCGACCGGCACGCCTTGTCTTGCGAATTCTGCGCCAAGGATTTCAGCCAGGCTGGTGCCTTCTTCTGGTTCTTCTTCCTCTTCCTCCTTTGGCGCTTTCCGGCGCGAGGTACGCGCATTCGCCTTTTCGGTTTCCCGCGACTCGAAGTCTTCCTCGGCGTCGGGTGCCATGGCGTCGGGACGACGCATCATGGAGGCGGCGACCTGGTAAGCGTACATGTAAGACGTGAGGTCGCGATTGTCGACCTTGCCCTGCATGCGCGAGCGCACCAGTTCATGGATGCCCATCATGATGGAGCGTGAGTCTTCGAAGACCGGAGGCTCGTAATCGGGAGTGGTGACGCAGCGGCGCTCGTAATAACGGTTGTGAAACCGGCAATATGACTTACCGGTGAGCGCGATTCCGCGGCATTGCTTGCCGTTGAGTTTCGTATGAATGCAAAGTTTCACTTCTGACATAAGTTCCTCGAAAGTTGCTAGTTGTTCCATGGTTTTTGCTTACCCTCGCGGTTCCAAATTGGGAACCGGTCACAGAAATCCGGGGTACCCCCCTACCCCCTCGCGTTTGATAACAAAAGAGTTACAAAACATTTGGCGCTGAATGTTTGAGCTACAAGGAGTTACAGCGCCATGTTTGAAAACAAAGAAGTTAGGGACGCCCTTGGCGTCTTTTTGCTCAAGTCGTATACACGTGCTCCTTCGGGCTCGCCGGTGGAGGAAGAGTTATTCGCGGGGTGATGGCGGACAGGAATGTCCGCCCCACACAACGAGGCCTTCCTCGGCCGACAAGCAGCCGGAAAATTTCAAATTTTCAAGTAAGGCGATACTGGGCAGGAAATCGCGACTACTCTGATTGTCACGTTAAAGTTAGTTAGAAAGCGATTGCAAGGAAAAAGTGCGTTGGAGGCGGAATTTCGTGAGGAAAAAATTCCCGAAATGGGCGCGATGTTTTGGAGTGCCAAAGTCAAAGGAAAACACGGAGGGCGGGAGTTCACCGAGATCACAGAGATAAGGATGGTTTAAGAGCCAAGATTGCGGCTGCGGTGGAATACCCACATCTGCCAAAAGAGGGCAGATATGGGGCACCGGGCAGCATCCGGCCCTTCCAAAAGAAAGAAGGACCGGGCACCCGAAGTCATCCTCTGATTACTATTTCTACCGCCTCCGGTTTCACATTGAACGTCAGAGCGAGACCGATTTTCGCCTGCTGAATCGTCAGAGGCTGAGCGGCTTCAAGCTTTTTATTGTCTTCGGCTTCTGTGTGAGGCATAGGCTCGGGCATCGGTTCCCAGTGAAGTGTTGAGACACCGATGCTGAGTTCCTCCAGGCCTGAATACCTGACCGGGTTCCGGTCGCCTTTCCTCCAGAGATCTGGAAGATTCAGCGTCGCATATTCGCTGAACTGAATTAGATAACGATCTTCTTCCGTCTCGTCGTTTTCCGGGGTAGCCTCGCAGGGCACAACATCTCGAACCTTCCCAATGAGAAACGCAGATCGGTGAGGTTCTTGACCTTGGGCCCAATCAGCGTTCGAGTTGCGCGTGCAGATGGCGAACTTACACTGGCGAGCATGCTGACGATCCAAGCGCCAAGCTGATGTGCCACCTTCCCGAACAATTCGTTCGATACTCTTTGCAGTGAATACGATAACGACTTCGTCGGCCATAGCTACCTCCGATGCAGAATATCGCATATTGCCAAAAGTAATGTCAATAGTATTGGCAATATTTTATTTAGAATGGATCATCGGGTTGGCCGAGTGCAAGCGGCAGGTTCTTCGCTGCCGCTCCACGGGCTTTGGGGGCTTGTTTGAAGGTAGCGTCGAGTAGGCGGGGGTATTGGACGGCGGCGCCCATGAGCAATTGGGCGATGCTTAAGAGCTGGATGCGCGGATAGTCTTTGTGCACGGGTGATTTGTAGAAGCCAGCTTCGGCGGCTTCTTTCTGCATGGGCTTGGTGACTTCTTCCATGGTGATGAGGACGCCGATTTCGGCTTTCTCGCGCTCGATGACGCCGCGCAGGTCGCGGACATGGACGACGTTGGTGTGTCCAGCTTTGACGGAGAAGATGATCTGCTTGGACTTGCCTGATTTGTCATCGTGGAAGAAGAGCCGCCCGTCGATTCCCCGGTCAGCGCCTTTCTTCAATTCCGTCGGACGAGCGCCGACGAGTCCGAGAGCCCATGACTGAAATTGGAAGGGGTCCTCTTTGGCGAGACATTCAGCTTCGCTAAAGGTCGTTGGCTCGCCGATGATCTCGTAGGTCTTGGCGACGTCGTCGCCGAAAGCCGATGCCAGCCGCAGTTTGATGAGGTTAATTGCTAGGTGGGTGATGTCGATCCCGATCCAACGTCGATTCAGCTTCTGGGCAGCGGCGATCGCTGTGCCGCAACCACAAAATGGATCTAGAACTACGTCGCCTTCGTCGCTACTCGCTTTGATGATGCGTTCCAGGAGAGCTTCGGGCTTTTGGGTTGGGTATCCAAGTCTTTCTTGAGCCTGAGAGTTGACTGGGTAAATGTCCGTCCAAACGTCCTGTAAGGGAACGCCTTTTGCTTCGTTCAGGTATCTCTTTAGCCTTGGCCAACCGTCCTTTTTCTCCGGCCAGAAAATCCGGTTTTGCTTCTCTAGTTCGTCTAGTTCGGCAGGCGGGAACATCCAATGGCGCCCGTGTGCGGTGACGTCGTAGCCACGCCATACAAGCCCTGTCTCACCATGACGGATCCCCGAACCGGTGAGGTCGGAGTCTTTGAAGTACCTGTCACCCTCAGCTCGAAAGCGCTTCTTAACATATTCGTCTGCGTATGCTTGAAATCCCCCGATCCATTTCGGATTCTCCGTCTTTCCGTAAAAGAGCAGGACGTCGTGTACAGGTCCATACCGACGTGCGCTGCTGTGTGCGCTAGTTCGCTTCCAGATTATTTCGTTAAGGAAGTATTGCGGCTCAAAAATCGCGTCCATCAACATCTTCAGATAATGGCTTGCGGTGGGATCGCAGTGAAGGTAAATCGATCCGGTGACCTTGAGCACACGGCGGAGTTCGATGAGGCGCGGGGCCATCATGGCGAGGTAGGCCATCATGTCGCTGTGGCCGAGGAAGGTGCGGAAGGCGCGCATGGCGTCGGAGACGCGGCCTCCGGCTTCGACGATTTCCTGATAGGCCTTTTCGGCGTCGAGGTTCCACTCCCACGTGTCCTCGAAGGCCATGATCTGCGAACTGGAGCGGGTGCCGTCTTTTTCGGCGAAGAGGACGTTGTAATCCTGACGGCTATTAAAGGGAGGGTCGAGGTAGATGAGGTCGACGGATTCGTCCTTGATGTAGCGGCGCAACACGTCGAGGTTGTCGCCGTAATAGAGCCGATTGGGCTGAGACATTGCGGCGATTCTACAACGGGAGTGTGGGCGGAGGTAGGGATTCCTCGCGGCTGAAGCCGCTCGGAATGACAAAAGGAGCACCCGATGAGGACGGCACCCGGCACTGACGTGCCGGGCTATGGGATGTTGTCCGCTGCGCGGACTGCAGGGATTAAGCCCCAATCAACCGGCGTGGGTGACCGAAGAACAATTTGTCTCTCTACCGCGCGCCCTTGGTTTGCCGGTGGTCCCCAATAGTTATTGATTGGGCGGGACGTGTTTCTTGGGTGAGGGATGTTCGGGCATATCGTTGTCGACGATGACTTTTTTCGGGGGCCGACCAGCGATCGATAGTGTCGGCGAAGTCCTGCTCTCCAGCGAAGCCGCGCTCCGCTCAATATAGGAAGACAGTTCTTCCTTGAGCCGGTTCATGTCGGTGAGGTCGTTGTTCAAAGGCGACTCCGATTTGTTGTCGCGCGCGCCGGGTGGCAGCAGTGATCCGAGGGAGTCGCAGACGACTGCCAGATCTTTGTACAACTTAAAGGCGGTGGAGATGGTTCCACCGGAGGCTTGCGTATCGTGGATGAGATTGGGTACGGCCAACTGGAGATTGCGGCGCAAGGCTTCGGTAGTTTGAGGATCGTAGGCTTTGTTGCCTCGCCAGAACGTGATCCGGTGGATGCCACCCTGTTGTTGACTGGCCAGGTCCAAATCCTGGATGGTTGCAGGGGCGACGCGCGTCAACTCAGCTAACGTTGAGTTCAGGTCGCGTGGCACCGAAAAGGCTGCTGGTGAGCTGGTTTGTGCGAATAAGCCAATGCTGGAAACTAATACGAAACCCATGGTGAATAAGCCCCAATACGCGCGGCGAGTAACGATGGTGGCCATAAAACAAACTCCTTCGTCAAACTGGCCAAGCATAGACTGATTCCGGAGTAAACCGAGCGTTACCGACGTCTAACATCCCAACCCAATAAGGCATTGTCCGAACGGGAGAAACGCTTAGTGCTTCGGATAGCGGAGACTGATTCGGCAGGCCCGCGGGCTGCAGGGGATGGACCAAGAAGTCAAAGGACGCGAACAGGAGTGTCCGGCGGTACACAGGATAGCGGACCTTTCGACAAACTCAGGGTCCGCATGACGGGCAGGGCGCCCGTTCCGACACGTGCGGGCGGGCAGTACATTACGGGGTTTCCGGTGTTCGACTTGCTGGTGGTGCACAAGGTGAATATCGATCAGGACGAAGGAAGGAATATTACGGAGCCGACGTTCATGACGATGCTGGACCTGGTGCTGGATGCGAAAAGCAAGTAGTTAGGAGTTAGGGCGGGCAACGCAACGGACGCATTGGGTGCGAGGCATGAAAGGGAAGGCGAGACGCCTTCCCAACAGCCGGCGGGCCGCCGGCGCTACCCTTGGGCTTCATCTACTTTTGGGCGAAACTGGCTTAAACTAGCATCATCGAAGTGGGGTTCTGATCGGCCATGCCCACCAACATCATCGCGTACGCCATTCCGGGATTTTTGCTACTGCTGTTTGCCGAGGCGATTGCCGCGTCGGCGATGCAGCGCGATCTGTATGAGTTCAAGGACACGGTTTCGAGCCTGACGATGGGCATTGGGAACGTGATCGTGAACCTGTTCGCGAAGGCGATGGTGTTCGGGATCTTCGTGTTCGTCCACAAGTTCGCGATCTTCAAGATTGGATACGCGTGGTGGGCGTGGGTGCTGTGCTTCTTCGCCGACGAGATCAGCTATTACACGTTCCATCGCACGAGCCATGAGTGCAGGTTGTGGTGGGCGTCGCACGTGATTCATCATTCGTCGCAGCGCTACAACCTGGGAACGGCTTTGCGGCAGACGTGGACCGGGTCGCTGTACTCGTTCGTGTTCTGGATGTGGATGCCGCTGGTGGGATTTCCAGTGGTGATGGTGATGACGATGCAGGCGATCAGCCTGCTGTACCAGTTCTGGATTCACACCGAGTTGGTGCGGGACATGGGTCCACTGGAGTGGGTGCTGAATACGCCGGCGCATCACCGGGCGCACCACGCGGTGAACGCGCGGTACCTGGACAAGAATCACGGCGGGACGCTGATCATCTGGGATCGGCTGTTTGGGACATTCGCGCAGGAGGATCCGAGCGATCCTCCGGTGTATGGGCTGACGACGAATATCGGGACGTACAATCCGTTTCGGATTGCGTTTCATGAGTGGGCGGAGATTGGGCGAGACGTGTGGTCGGCGAAGAACTGGCACGAGCGATGGAAGTTCGTCTTCGGACGGCCAGGGTGGAAGTATGAAAGAAAGGCCGGAGGGCCACGGACGAAGGACGAAGTTTATCTGAATATCTGAATATCTGAATATCTGGTTATCTGACGACCTCGTGCGGCAGTTCGAGTTCCCGGAGCCGAGAACCCTGGCGGGACAAAGGCGTTCGCACTACATCAGTAACCTCCTACGCGATTCGCCTCACACCGGAATTCCTCGTAACGTGATAAAAACATTGAATGCACTCTTCGCAGGGCTCATCCCGTAACGATTCCAAAACAATTCTGGCGCAGGCCCCATGTCGCGCCGATCTGGCGGGTGGAACGCTGGATCTCTGGCCGTTGTACCTGTTTCATCCGGGCGCGGTCACGGTTAACTTCGCACTGACGGTTTACACGACATGCCGCATCACGCCGGTGGCGGGGAAGTCGATCCGGCTGCGATCGCTGGATACGCGCAAAGACGAGACATACGCGAGCCTCGAAGAATTGCTGTCGGCGAAGGCTCATAAGCATGAGCTCGGCGCGCAACTGGTGAAGTTCTTCAAACCGCAGGGCGGATTCGTGCTGGAGACGGATTCGCAATCGCCGGCGGGCGCGGGAATTTCGGGATCGTCGGCCCTGATGATTGCGACCACGGCAGCGCTGGCGAAGTATTCGGGGCAAAAGATGTCGCCTGAAGAGATGCGAGTGGTGGCGCAGAACGTGGAAGCGCAGCTGATCAATGTGCCGACGGGCTGCCAGGATTATTATCCTGCGCTCCATGGTGGCGTGAGCGCGGTGCATCTGACGCCGGCGGGAATTGTTCGCGAGGCGATCGATGTGGCGGCGAACGAGATCGACCAGCGGTTCCTGGTGGTTTATACGGGAGCGCCGCGGCAGTCGGGGATCAACAACTGGGAAGTGTTCAAGGCGCATATCAATGGCGATAAGAAGGTCGTGAAGAATTTCGAGACCATTTCTGAAATTGCGCAGGGAATGCACCAGGCGCTGAAGAGCGCCGATTGGGACCAGGTGGCGCATCTGCTGCGCGAAGAGTGGAAGCTGCGGCGGAGCAACCACGAAGGCATTTCGACTCCGCTGATCGACCGGCTGATTGCGGTGGCGGCGAAGACCGGCGGGCGCGCGGCGAAGGTGTGCGGAGCCGGCGGCGGAGGCTGCGTGATCTTCATGGTGAAAGATGGAGCCCGCGATCGCGTGGTGGAAGCGCTGAAGATCAATGGCGGCGAGGTGCTGCCTTGTAGAGTGTCGACCGAGGGATTGGCGATAAAGACGCAAATGGCCAAAGCCGCCCTGGTATGAGCCGAGTGGCAAGGAACGGCGGGAGCATGAACCTGTTTCTGCTGGAAGACGGAAGGTTGCGAAACGAATGGCGGTTCGTTTTTTCCGTTGTCGTTGTCTTTGCCATGAACTATGCGGCCGGAATGCTGGCGGCGACCTTCGGCGGCGGGCGTCCGCACCTGGAAGACGTGATCTACCGGCCGCTGGTGATGTTGCTGCTGCTGGGTGGTTTCGCCGGAATGGCGCGAGTGTTCGATGGGCAGGAATCGGGAATTCCTGGCTATCTCGGGCTGCCGCGACGTGGCTGGTTTCGAGAGACATTACGCGGGGCGCTGATGGGATTCGTTCTCGTCTTTATTGCCATCCTTGTCATCGCAGTTTTCTGCCAATACGACATCGTGAAATTCGTGTTGAACCCGCGGACGCTGAAGTTGCCGGCCGTCGTGGTATTGATTCTGCTCACGGGCGCGATGGCGGAAGAGCTGACGTTTCGCGGTTATCCGTTTCAGCGGCTGGTGGATTCACTCGGCAAAGTGGGTGCGATCGTGGTCCTCTCGGTGCTGTTCGGGGCGGTGCATTTAAGGAATCCGCACGTTTCCGATAACCGGGCGGTGCAGGTCTTCGCCTTCACGAACACAATTCTCGTCGGCATCGTTTTCGCGATTGCCTATCTACGCACAAAGGCGCTCTGGTTTCCGTGGGGACTGCATTTTTCCTGGAACATCACGTTGGGACTGATTTTTGGGCTTCCGGTCAGCGGCATCACCGACTTTTCTGTGCTGGTGCACGCTCGAGCGCACGGTCCGGCATGGCTGCTGGGTGGCGGTTACGGAATTGAAGGCGGGGCTCTGGGAACGGCGGTCATGTTGCTGGGACTGACGTATGTGCTTTTGTTTGTGCATCCGTCGGCAGAAAAGCCAAAGCCGCACCTAGACGAGCCGACGAACAGGAGCATCCAACCCATCGGGACTGCCTGACACTCTCCCCGTGGGATTCGCGTCGCGAGGGAGCGAAACGGACTTATAATCCTCGGCAGCACCCTTCGGGACCGCCATGAATCCGCAGCGCATCTTTCGTTTTGCCGGTTTCGCTTCTGCGCTCATCCTGTGCAGCAGTTTTTCGTTCACACAAACCAAGCAATCGGATCCGCCTCCGCCGGTGCCGAAGGGCGATCCGTACCAGATGCAGTTGCCGGCGGCGAAGCCCGACGAGAAGCCCAAGCCGGTCGTACTGCCTGATCAAAAGCTGACATCGAACGGGAAGATGGAGATCATCCGCGGCATGACGGCGGAGTTGGGCTATGCGCGCAAGCCATTTCCATTCGGAAAAACCGGCATCACGTTGAAGGATGGAAAGTTGGTCAATCCGACCGAAGAGCAGTTGCAGGAGATGATGACGATGTACGGGCCGGCGGTAAAGGTGGGCGAGCCGGCGCGCATCACCGAGGTGAGGATCAAGGAGAAGTCGATCATCTTCGAGATTAACGGGGGTCCGGAGCGGAAGAAGAAGTGGTACGAACATGTTCAGGTGGGAGTGGGTGGAACGACGTCTCAGCCGGGAGCGCCCAGCGACAACAGCAATATTCATGGCTCATTCGTGGAATTGGCGTTCGATAAGTTCGTGCCGGAAGTGACGCCCGCGCAGCTGAAGCAACTGCTGGAGCCAGTGATCAATTTCAATGCGAAGTCGGCGACTGAGGCCTACCTGGATACGATTCCGCCTCCGGCGAAAAAGGCGATCGGCGAGCACAAGGCGCTGGTGGGTATGAATCGCGAGATGGTGACGTATGCGCTGGGGCGTCCGCCGCAGAAGTATCGGGATAAAGATGGCGACGTTGAGTACGAAGAGTGGATTTACGGCGCGCCGCCGCAGGAAGTGACGTTCGTGCGCTTTGTGGGCGACGAGGTCATCCGCATCGAGATGATGAAAGTGGATGGCACGAAGGTGGTGCGGACGGAACGCGAGATCACGATTCCGCAACAGCAACAGCCGGAAGTGGCGCAGCAAAATCCGGGGCCCGCAGCGCCGGGTCAACCGCAGGCGCCAGCACAATCACCGGCACAGACGCAGCCAGGTGGTGGAACCGGCGACGATCAGAGTGGATCGGCGCGTCCGTCGCTGAAGCGGCCGGGCGAAGAGGTAGATCAGGCACCGGCGCAAAACCGGCCGAAGAATTTGCCGGGACCGATTCCGGCAGGCGGAACACCGCCCGACCAGAACACGCCTGCAAATGCTCCGCCGCAGTGAGAGTGGTGCGTTCCAGATATACTTTCAATGGATGAGCCTTCGTAGCATCGTTTCTGTACAGGGATTTCGGCCGGGGCCGTATCCGTACAAGCACCTCGGGCATTTGGCGGATTAAGGTCTTCATGCCATACTGAAGGTGGTTCTTTCGTCACGTTTTCATTCGGTATGAAACCAACAAGCCAGTTCGATCACGAGCGCTTACGTCAGTGGGGCGCTCTGTTCCTCGTTCTGGTGGTGGCTGTCTTCGGATTCGTGCAAGCAGTTCACGTGCACGATGGTCTAACGGCCGACGACAATCCGCAGTCCGCTGCTACGCATTGCCTGATTTGCGTGGCGGCGCACTCCGCGCCTGTCGTTACCACGGTCAGCTTCGCGCCAGTTCTCGCGTATACCGCAACCGTTACTCCGGTTGCCGATCCGCAGCTTGACGCACAGCTCGTCATCCATTCGGCGTTTATCCGTCCTCCTCCATTGTCCCTCTAAATCAGACGCTTTCGTTGATGCGGATTTGCCTTGAGCGCGCCTTACTTCGCGTATTCGTGATTCCGCCGACTGGCCTTTCTGCGTGCGGGCTCGCAAGCGAGCTTGTCGCGCGCAAAAACCCGTATCTGTTTGGAGGACTAATGTTTTTAAGCAATTCTTCTGTTTCGGAGTCCACCGCATGGCCTAGCAGTTCTGCCGGCGGCGTCTGCTCGTGGTTGGCAATTTCGGTTGTGTTCGCGTTGATTGCCGTTTTTCCCGTCCACATCTACGCACAGTCAGGCGGAAGCTCAGCTCCAGTTACCGGCACCGTGGTGGACCCCACAGGTGCTCTGGTTCCCAATGCGACTGTTGAGATTCACAATCCCGTAAGCGGTTTCGATCGATCCGCAACCACCGATAGTTCGGGCAAATTCACCATCCCGAATGTCCCGTTCAACAATTACCACCTCACCGCCAATGCGAAAGGATTCTCGCTCTACGCCACAGACATTGAGGTGCGATCGACCGTTCCGGTGGTGGTTCCCGTCCATTTGAGCCTGGGGGAATCCTCAACTACGGTTACCGTGGAAAGCACATCGGAGGATTTGCTGGAGAACACGTCGGTGTTCCACACCGACGTTGATCGGGATTTGTTTCAGAAGGTTCCCCTGGAAAGCCAATCCTCGTCTGTGAGTTCGCTGGTGACGTTAGCCACACCCGGTATTGCAGCAGACTCGAACGGCCTGTTCCACGGCATGGGGGACCATGCGGAGAACTCGTTTTTCGTGGACGGACAACCGATCACCGACCAGCAGAGCAAGGTGTTCTCGAACCAGATTCCGGTCGATTCGATCGAGTCGATGGAGGTGATTCCCGGAGCGCCGCCGGCCCAGTACGGAGACAAGACGAGCGTTGTGATTAACGTGACCACGCGGTCGGGGCAGGGTCTCACGACTCCTACCGGCAGCGTTACGACGTCGTACGGAAGTTTTGGTACTTCGAACGTGGACTTCAATCTCGGCTACGGCGGCAAGAACTGGGGGAACTTCGTGGCCGCGAACGGATTGAACAGTGGACGTTTCCTGGATCCGCCAGAGTTCACGGTGATGCACGACAAGGGAAACGAAGTGAACATTTTCGACCGCGTCGACTACCAGTTTTCTTCGGCTGACTCCCTGCATGTGAATCTCGGGTTTACACGCTCATGGTTCCAGACACCGAACTCGTTCGATATGCAGAACGCAACGGCGTGGAACGGGTTGGTGGTCGATAATGGCGGACTGGGCCCGAACGGCGTGCCGGTTGGCCCTGCCGATCAGCGCTCGAAGATCGACACCTTCAACATCGCGCCGTCGTGGACTCACATCTTGAGCACTAACGCCGTGCTGACTTTTGGAGCTTACGTCCGTCGCGACGCTTACAACTATTACCCAAGCGGAAACCCATTCTCCGATTTCGCGCCCGATCTGCAGTCGCAGACGGTAAGCCAAAATCGGTCACTCACGAACGCGGGAGTTCGGTCCGACATCTCCTACGTGAAGGGCATGCACAATCTGAAAGTCGGAGTAAATTACGACCAAACCTTCCTGGACGAGAACGATGCCCTTGGAATTGTCGACCCCACGTACCTGGGATCACTGACCGATGCCGACGGGAATTCGTGTCTGGATGCGAACGGGAATCCTATTGCTGCGCCCTGCACCACGCTTGCTCCGTACGATCTGACGCGAGGAGCAGGGACCGGCCTTTACAATTTCCACGGCCACACCGACGTAAAAGAACTTGCCTTGTACGCCCAGGACACCATCACGAAGGGAAGCTGGACGTTGAACCTGGGGCTTCGAGGCGATTTCTATAACGGCCTAAGCACGGCCCGAATGGCAGAGCCGCGAGTGGGAGTTGCGTACCATGTCAAACCCACGAACACCGTTCTGCAACTTTCGTACGCTCGAATCATGGAGACTCCGTTCAACGAGAACCTCATTCTGGCCAGTATCGGCTGCAACGACCCGGTCCTGAATCCGCTGCTGTTGTGTTCCGGCGTCAGTACTACTCCCATCAGCCCGGGGTACCGCAACGAATTCCATGCCGGGCTCCAGCAGGCCTTCGGGAAACACCTGGTGTTCTCCGGCGAGTACGTGTGGAAGTACACCCATAACTCGTACGACTTCAGCGTGCTGGGGAGCACTCCGATCACGTTCCCAATCGAATGGGCGAAATCGAAAATCCCAGGAGTTGCCGGACGTGTCAGCTTTACCGACTTCCATGGACTGTCAGCGTTCGTGGTCTTCTCCAGTGTGGCGGCGCGATTCTTCGAGCCGCAACTCGGGGGCGCCGGAGCGACTCCCCTGGCTCCGGGAGGCGTCTTCCGCATCGATCACGACGAGAAATTCAATCAGACAACCCACTTGCAGTACCAGCCAAAGAAGAATGGCCCGTGGCTTGGCTTCAACTGGCGCTACGACAGCGGTCTGGTTGCCGGACCGGTTCCGTGCGCCGGCGGCAATTGCGCGAACGGACCCGCCGGAACCGACACCGTGGTGGATGTATCGGGGTTGACGCCTGATCAGCAATTCCAGGCAGGATTGTTCTGCGGACCAGTTCACGCGACGACGACCATGCCGATCAGTCCAACCGGAGTATGTCCGGCATCGCAGTACGGTTCGACGCTGATTTCAATTCCGGCGGCCGGGACCGAGGATGACGATCATAATCCTCCGCGAATCGCGCCGCGCAACCTGTTCGACCTCGCGGTGGGAGATGACAACATCTTCCACGGCGACCGATACAAATGGAGCGCCAGTTTCACGGTGGTGAACCTGACCAACCGGTACGCTCTGTACAACTTCCTGTCCACCTTCAGCGGCACGCACTATGTGACGCCGCGGACGGTGACGGCACAGATCGGATTCCACTTCTAAAACACTTGGAAATGGCTCGGAAGAAAGTCTTCCGGGCCGTTTTCCGTCTGAATGATGGTGACAGATTCGACTCTTACGTGTGAGGTCCTCATGCCCAGGTATGGCCATTCCAGGTCGAATTTCAGGCTGAGAGGCAGGAAGACGGTTGTCAGCAGATTCACCAACCGAAATGGACTTTGGATTCTGGCGGTGGTGGCTGGGATTATGCTGGCAATCCTGCTGATGTGGAAAATAGGAGTCGTCCGCCTGGATCTGGATTAAGACCTAATCCACCGCGGCTGGAAAAGGAAGGGCGGCTCTCGCCGCCCGGTTGGAATTGCTGAAGTCTTGATTGCGAGCTTAGGCGGCTGCCTTTTCCACCAGCATGCCGAGAAGTTCCTGTTCTGCGGTGAGCCAGTCGGCCATGTCGGATCCGTCGGTTCCGCCACGCTCCACGTAAAGCTCGTAGGCACGGGTGCGGATTTGCTCTTCCATGTCGGGTTGATTGTCGGAAACGGGTGTCTTGCGCGCCACTTTCGCCATCGATGTAACCTCCGTCGGGGAACCCCGTCGCGGCGTTAGATGGAGTGCTGCTGGATGAGCGTTGCTGGTGGCAGAAGTTGGCGGAGGAAAGCAGATCGGCCTAACCAGTCCTTCGGCGGTCCGCGGCGGAATGCACTGGACTTGGTGGCTTCTTTAGTTGCTGTTGATGCTGTGGCTCAATGGCGATGGATTGGTGACAGCGGGGGCAGACGACGATTTCGCAAATCGGACAGTATTCGCCCTCGGCGCCACATTCGACGGCCCACTCGCCTGTGGGATCGTACCCGGCGGATCGGGTGACTTCGCATTCCATGACTGACCTCGCTTGACGGACAAGAATGTCCGTCCCACACCTGAACCGATCTTCGCTTGGCGGACAGGAATGTCCGTCCCACACCTTGATGATTAGCCGGCGGAAGATTTCCGTTTCTTTCCGTTTGCACGTGCCGGAGCTTCTTCCTGTGCGGCGATGGCCGTAACTTTGGTCGATTGCGGCGGCTTTTTGTTCTGTGCCAGGCTCATCTTCAGGGCTTCCATGATGTCCACGACCGGCGCGAGTTTCTCGGCGGCCGGCGCTTCGACAAGCTGCTTGCCCTCGACCTTAGCCTTGATCAGCGCCATCAGGTTTTCGCGATAGGTGTCCTGATATTTTTCCGGCTCGAAGGTAGCTGCGAGCGACTCGATGAGCGTGTTTGCCAGTTCGAGTTCCTTGTCTTTGATTAGCGAGGTGTCGGTGCGGAATTCTTCGATCTGGCGAACCTCGTCGGCGTAGTACATGGTGTGCAGGATCATGCCCTTGGCGCCGGGACGAATCACGACGATATGCTCGCGATTGTGCATGGCGATCTTGGCCAGCGCGACATAGCCGCTCCGACGGAGCCCTTCGAAAAGCAGGGCATAGGGTTTCTCACCGGCTTCGTCGGGCGCCATGTAGTACGAGCTTTCGAGATAAACCGGATCGACCTCGCTGGTCTTCACGAACTCGAGGATTTCCATGGTACGGGCGGTGGCGGGAGCCGCCTTCTTGATATCTTCTTCGTCGATGACGACGTACTTGTCTTTCTCGTACTCGTATCCCTTTACCAGTTCGTTACGAGGAACGGGCTTATCTTCGACCTGGCAGAAGAGGACCTGCTTGACGCGAGAATGATCGGATTTATGCAGTTGGTTGAAACTGACCGTTTCACCGCGAGCCGCACTGAATAGTTTAACTGGAAGAGAAACCAGACCGAATGTAAGGTGTCCCTTCCAAACCGTGGATGCCATCCCTGTTCCCTCGGCTGGAGAATCGCAATAAGTTTCATTGGAATACCATAGAAAACAAAGGATTTCAAACGAAGAAATGTCGCTTGAAAGGTATCGGAAGAAACGAAAGTTCGATCAGACACCGGAACCGGAACCCGCGCAAGACAAGAGCGTGCTTGAATCGGTCACCGAAACAGGGAATCGTTTCTACATCCAGCGACACTCAGCGCGACGTCTTCACTATGACTTACGGCTGGAAATTGATGGAACACTTAAATCGTGGGCACTGCCAAATGGACCGACTTTGGACCCGGCAATCAAACGGCTGGCGGTGCATGTGGAGGATCATCCGCTGGAATACGGAACCTTTGAAGGCACGATACCACAAGGTAACTATGGGGCCGGAACGGTGCTGCTGTGGGATTGCGGCAAGTTCGAAATGCTGGGCGACCTGCCGGCCGACAAGCAGCTTGAGCGGGGCGACTTCAAGTTTCGGCTACACGGTCAGAAGCTGGCGGGCGAATTCGCGCTGGTGCGGACCAAACGCACCGTGAAAGGCGAGCAAAAGGATTGGCTGCTGATCAAGAAGAAGGACTTCGCGGTGGTCGAGGGATGGGATCCGGAGAGCGATCTGCGGAGTGTGCGGCTGGCGGCGAGCGGAGCCGAGTCGGTGGAAGGAGCCGTAAAGGCGGAGATGCCATCCTGGTTTGCGCCGATGCTGGCCGTGCTGTCGGAAAAGCTGCCGAGTGGTCCTGAGTGGGTCTTTGAGCCGAAGTGGGATGGCGTGCGGGCACTGTGCTTCGTCAGGAATGGGAAGACAAGAGTCATGGCGCGGAGTGGACGCGACGTCGGAGAACAGTATCCCGAAGTGGCAGAGCTGGCGAAATACGTGGTGGCTCAGTCGGCGATTGTCGATGGGGAGATCGTGGCGCTGGATGAAAATGGACGGCCAAGTTTTGGGCTGTTGCAGTCCCGGATCGGCGCGGGCGCGTCGTCGGTGGCAAAGAAAGCTGCGGAGTGTCCGGTGATGTTGTTCGCGTTCGACCTGTTGTATCTGAATGGGTATGACCTGCGCGGCGCGGCACTGACGGATCGCAAGGAGCTGCTGAAGTCGGTGATCAAGCAGGGGAGCCTGGTTCGGTATTCCGATCATTTTGCCGGGAAAGGGCAGGAGCTGTTGGCTGCCGCCCGCGAACACGAGTTGGAAGGCGTGGTCGCGAAACGCGCGACGAGCCGGTACGAATCGAGACGCAGCGGCGAGTGGGTGAAGGTGAAGGTGAATTCGCAACAGGAGTTCGTGATCTGCGGATTCACCAAGGGCGAGCGCGAGCCGTTCGGTGCTCTGGTGCTGGGGTATCGGGATGGAAGCAAGCTGGTGTTTGCGGGAAATGTGGGAACAGGTTTCGACCAGCGGAAGCTGGATCAGTTGGGCGCGTTGCTTAAGCCGCTGGTGCATAAGAAGGCCACGATTGCGGAGATGCCGAAGCTTCCGGACGTGATCACATGGGTTGAGCCGAAACTGGTGTGCGAGGTGAAGTACCTGGCTTGGACGAAAGACGGCCGGCTGCGGGCGCCAGTGTACCTGGGATTGCGGGAAGACGTGGATGCGAAAGAAGTGGTTCGAGAGACAGCAAGTAGTCCACTGAAGCCAATAGAGGGCGGAAATGGGGCACCCGGGAAGAAGCGGTCTGGAACAACCCCACTCAAGCCAACAGAAGGCTTGAATGGGGCACTCGGCGGAAATGGGGCACCCAGAGCACCCATGGAACCCTTGCTTGATCCGGACAAGGCGGAGCAGATTCTCGAGGTCGATGGGCACCAGCTGAAGTTCACCAATCTGAACAAAGTTTTCTATCCCAAAGAGGGCTACAAGAAGCGCGATCTCATCAACTATTACCATGCGGTCGCACCGTTGATTCTGCCGTATCTGAAAGACCGGCCGTTGTCACTCAAGCGTTATCCGAATGGAATTGAGGGTGACTACTTCTTCCAGAAGAACGCGGCGCTGGGGACGCCGGATTGGATCCGGCGGGAGGCGATCGACTCGGAACATCGCGGTGAGGCGATCAATTTCGTGCTGGCCGAGGACGAGGCGTCGCTGTTGTACCTGGCGAACCTGGGGTGCATCGACCAGAACCCGTGGATGAGCCGCATGGGATCGCTCGATCGTCCGGATTTTATGCTGATCGATCTCGATCCGGTGAAGTGCACGTACGACCGGATCGTGGAGGCGGCGGTACTGGTGAAGCGGATGCTCGACGAACTGGCGCTGCAGGGCTTCCCAAAGACGACCGGCGGCGATGGAATGCATATCTATGTCCCGCTGGAAAATGTGTATTCGTACGAACAGGTGCGATCGTTCGCCGAGATCCTGGCAAGGCTGGCGGCAGGGGAGCGTCCTGACCTGTTTACGACGCCGAGGTCGGTCGAGAAGCGCGAGAAGGGCAAGGTCTATTTCGACTATCTGCAAATTTCGGAAGGCAAGACGATCTCGGCGCCATATGTGCTCCGGGCATTTCCGGGAGCCCCTGTATCGACTCCGTTACGCTGGACGGAGCTGGCTTCGGATCTGACGCCTGACAAATTCACGCTGGCCAACGCAGTGGATCGATTCGGACGGGTGGGAGATTTATTTGCGCCGGTGTTGACGCTGAAGCAGCGCCTGGAACCAGCTCTGGAGAAGCTGGCTGCGCGAATGAAAGGTTAGTCCGCTCTTTCTCGCGTGGCTATGGCATTTTTACGGGTTTTTTAGTAAGTTCTCACGTCGCCGGATTTATCGTTAGCATCAGAGCAAATGACATGTTTGTTCTGGGTAAGTGGGTCGAACACGGTTGGAAAGTTAGTCTTGCAGTCGTTCTCTACCTGATCGCGGCAGTGGCTGCGGTCGCACAATCCGACGCTAATGTAGTCCACGTTCTTCCGCATAGCGATCGGGTTTCTTACCAGCCTCGTGAATCGACATTTCGAAGCAATGTCGACCTCGTGCTGGTAAATGTAACGGTGCTCGACAGGTCTAACCGTACCGTTACAGGACTTGCATCCGATGATTTCTCGCTGCTTGAAGATAAGCGGCCGCAAACGATCAAGTACTTTTCGAGCGACGATCAGCCGCTTTCGCTGGCGATTGTGCTCGATGCCAGCGCCAGCATGGCTTCGAAGATGGAGCAGGCGCGCAGGACCGTGTTGGAACTAGCAGGGACGGCAAATCCGTCGGACGATGTGAGCCTGGTAGTGGTTGGTGACAAACCGAGTGTGGAGCTCAGTTTCGATGACAACGGGGAGATATTACCGAAGCGGCTGGCCGCAATTCAGCCGCGGGGGCGTACAGCGTTGTGGGACGCGATGTTCCTGGCGCTGGATCAGATGAAGTATGCGCATTATCAGCGACGAGCGATGGTGGTCATTTCCGATGGCGGTGACAATCACAGTGTGTATAACGAGTCGGAATTGAAGTCGAGACTGGAAGAGGCAGACGTGCAGCTTTACGCCGTGGGGCTGTTTGACCGGTTTCCGCAACGCAACGAAGAGCGACGGGGACCGCGCGATCTGGACGAGTTGACATCCACGACCGGCGGACGGCTGATGCCAGTGGTCGATTCCGACGAGATGAAGCACGCGGTGACGCAAATTAACGAGGAATTGCGGAATGAGTATGTGATCGGGTATCTGCCGAGCGATCGCGCTTCGAATGCCAAATGGCGGACCATCAAGGTTGCAGTCCGGGAAGCGGCTAAACACCGTAAGCTGCGTTTATACGCGAAAAAGGGTTACTACTCGGCGGGAGATTGACGCCTTCGTCTGGGGTGACCGGGCGCAGGACTGACAAGTTGCGATTTGACCCTTTACACTGAATAGGTGAAAGTCGCGCTCGGACAAATCAACACCACGGTCGGAGACTTTTCCGGCAATACGTCCAAGATACTCGATTATTCCCGCCGGGCCCAGGAAGCCGGCGCCAGCCTGATTTTGTTCCCCGAACTCTCAATCTGTGGCTATCCACCACGAGATCTGGTGGAGAAGTCAACGTTTGTGCAGAAGAACGCCGAGTCGCTGGAGCGGATCAGACAGGAAGCATTGCCGATCGGGATTGTTGTCGGGTTGGTGACGAAGGCGAACGGGCAGACGGGCAAGTCAGTGATGAATTCGGCGGCGCTGGTGCAGGGCGGCGAAGTAAAGCTGCTGCAATCGAAGATGCTGCTGCCGACCTATGATGTTTTCGACGAGTCGAGAAACTTTGCGCCGGCAGATTCACAGTCGCTGGTGAAATTCTGCAATCGTGAAGTGGCATTGACGATCTGCGAAGACGCCTGGAACGACAAGCACTTCTGGAACCGGCGGCTCTATGGTTTCGATCCGGTGGAAGCTTTGTTAGGCGCCGGTGGAAATCTGCTGCTGAATATTTCAGCCTCGCCATTTCATGTGGGAAAGCGCGAGCTGCGTCGCGACATGCTGGCGACGATCGCCAAGAGCGATAAGGTTCCGGTGCTGATGGTGAACCTGGTCGGCGGTAACGATGGTGTGATTTTCGACGGATCGAGCTTGGTGATTGCACCCGATGGCCGGGTAATCGCGCAGGGTAAGTCGTTCGAAGAAGATCTGATTTACGTCGACACGGAAACGCTGAAAGGCGATATGCACGAACAGATCGCCGGAGATGAGGCGAGCGCGTATTCCGCGCTGGTGCTGGGGACCCGCGACTACGTTCGTAAGTGTGGGTTTGCAGGCGTCATCGTCGGACTGAGTGGGGGTATCGATTCAGCTTTGACGGCGGCCATTGCGGCCGAAGCGGTCGGGAAAGAGAACGTGATCGGCGTTGGAATGCCGGGTCCGTATTCTTCGAAGGGGAGCGTCGACGATGCCAGGGCGGTTGCGGCGAATCTTGGTATCCGGTTTGAGTTGATTCCCATCGGCGATGCGTTCGGGGCTTATCGCCAGACGTTGCAGCCGGTCTTCGCGGGCAAGCCGGAAGATGTGACGGAAGAGAATCTGCAGGCGCGCATTCGTGGCGCCATGCTGATGGCGCTGTCAAACAAGTTTGGCTCGATGGTTCTCAGCACGGGCAACAAGTCGGAACTGGCGGTCGGGTACTGTACTCTATACGGCGACATGTGTGGTGGGCTGGCGGTGATCTCAGACGTGCCGAAGACGCAGGTCTATCGTCTGGCGAGATATGTAAATCGCGAGCGGGAGATCATTCCCGAGGCGACGATTGAGAAACCCCCGTCAGCGGAGTTGCGTCCGAACCAGACAGATCAGGATTCGCTGCCGCCTTACGATGTGCTCGACGCAATTTTGCTCGATTACATCGAGGACTATAAGTCCGCGGAGCAGATCGTGAAGGATCGCGGCTACGATCTGGGGCTGGTGAAGTCGGTCCTGCGGATGGTGGATCGTAACGAATACAAGCGCCAGCAGGCGGCGGTGGGATTGAAGATTTCGGAGAAAGCCTTCGGCGTGGGACGAAGGATGCCGATAGCCGCTAAGAGTGAGTAGTGGTCAATGGATGGTGGTTAGTTTTGATCGAGGACGAATGAAGAAATCATTCCTGTTTCTGCTTGTAACAATCGCGTTAACGACATTCTCGTTCGCACAACAGCCATCTGCAAAATCGGCCGCAGCCAAAGCCGGGAACTTGCCTACCGAAGAGACCGTCAACGAGTTCCTGCGGCACACCTTCGGCTATGACCAGAACCTGAAGTGGACGGTGACAAAGATTGAACCGGCCTCGGACCCGGCGATGTCGCAGGTGACGGTGGTGATGAACACGCCAGAGGGGCAGCAGGCGCTGAAGCTTTATGTTACCCCGGACCAGAAGTTCGCGATCAGCGGCGATTTCATTCCCTTTGGCGCTGATCCGTTTGCGCCGGTCCGAAATCTGCTGAACGAGAAGGCGAAGGGTCCATCGCGCGGGGCGGCGAACCCGGCGGTCACGATTGTGGAGTTCGGCGATCTGCAGTGCCCGGCTTGCAAGCGCGCGCAGCCGACGATCGAGAAGCTGATGAACGATGTACCGAGCGCCAAGCTGATCTTCGAGCAGTATCCGTTAACGCAGCTGCACAAATGGGCGGAAATGGCATCGAAGTACGCGCTTTGCGTGGACAAGCAGAACCGGGATGCGTTCTGGAAATTTGTCGATAGCGTTTATCAGCATCAGGACGAAATGCAACAGATGACGGTGGAGCAGGTAGAGCCGAAACTGAAACAGCTCGCGGCGGATGCCGGCGTGAATGCCGATCAGGTGGTGCAGTGCACCAGCGATCCTTCCATCATCACGGCCATCACGATGTCTCAGGCGCTTGGTCAGCAGGTGGAAGTGACTGGCACGCCAACCTTATTTATCAATGGCCGAAAAATCGGCAACGTTGGCGGGATTCCGTATGACACGCTGAAGGCGATCACGGAGTTTCAGGCACAGAGTAAGTGATCGGTAGCCGGTTCTATACCAACGTGCAAGTTTTGACTAAGTTGCCGGCACCCAGACTTCGGCTCCCTCGTCGCGAGAACGGGCGGGACTGACAATGTTCGGAGTGATCACGATCAGAAGTTCTTCGTAATCGATCTGCTTGCTGTGGGTGCTGGTGAGCAGGCCGAATCCGGGAATGGCGCTGAAGCCCGGCAGTCCCGAGAGACTCTTCTGCTCCGATTGCGTGATGATGCCGGCGACTGCCGTGGTGGTGCCATCGAGTACCGACATGGACGCGGTATATTCGCGGTTCGAGAGAACCGGCACGCCATTCAACGATTGACCGGCCAAAGCCTTGATCTGCATCTCGATTTTCAAAGTGATGGTCGAATCCGAAAGAATCTGCGGTGTCACCTTCAAAGACAGGCCGAGGTCCTCGTACGAAACCGACGGAAACGGCGCAGCATAGGAACCGTTGGCGATCACCGAAGAGATCGCGGGAGTGTTGAATATTGGCGCGAAGCTGGCGTTGAGGATCGGATAGCGCTCGCCAATCTTGAGCGTCGCCGGATTGTTCTGCGAAGCGCGCAGCATGACGGTCTGCAGCGACTCCAGATCTGACTGGTTCAACTGCGCGTTGACGGTGGTACCGGTGAAGGGAATGGCAAACAACGTTTTGCCACCGCCGAACGTCGCGAACGGCGTGGTCGCAAGCGTCTGCAGGATGCTGTTACTCTGCTGATTCTGCAGTTGTGCGAGCAGCGAAGCCAATCCCTGAGAATTTGCGGCGTTGATTCCGCCGGAAGAAATCAACTGGTTGATCAGGTTCTGGACATTGCCCTGGCCCAGAAGCGCCAGCGCCGCTTCGCCCACGTTGATCGCCTGAAACGTAGTCGGCGTGGAAACGCCAAGCGCCCGCGTCATCATCTGGCTGACAGCGAAGACCTGTATGTTCAGGTTCACCTGTGGCTTGCGGATGAGGAAGTTGTCGAGAACTTTCGAGGCCGCCTCGATGGTTGCGGTTGGGGCGCGCAGCACGACACTGTTGTTTGCGGGTTGGGCAACCGCGAAACGAACATCAAAAAGCGTGCGCAACATGTTGACCACGTCGGTGAGTTCCTGCGGCGTGGTGGCATCGCTCATGTAGAAAGTCGCGCTCACCGTCCGCTCGTACTCGCGGCGGAGTTGTTGCGTGTCGTTAAACAGCATCACCTGTTTCGGGGTGAGCGGAACCCAGAAGACGTGCGCCAGAGTTGCGGCTTCGCGGAAGGCCGAGAAGAAATCGGCGCCCTCCATGTCGAAGCGGATGATCTTGTTGCTGACCGACTCGTCGAAGACCAGCTTGATTCCGAATGCAGTAGCAATCTGCTCCAGAACCGTGCGCGCCGAACCCTTCAGGTGGAAGTCGTGGAATCCTCCCAGCGGAGACACGACCACTGGGCGCGAGTCCCGCACGACGCTCAGCGCGGGCGAGATGGCTGCGGACCGGTTGGACGCCGCAGGCACGGGGTCTAAATCCTGCAACCGTTGCCGCGCGTATTCACTCTGCGGGTCAATCGACAGCGCCTGGCGAAATTCGCCCATGGCGGCGACGGACTCGTGCGCCTGCAACAGTTGATTGCCGCGGTCAACGTGAATGGCAACCATCTGCTGGCGAACCATCTCCCGGTTCGAAAGGTACTCACGATCATTGGGAGCAAGTTTCAGCGCTGCGTCGAGCGCGTCCGCGGCTTCGGGAAGCCTGCCGTTTTTCATCAGCTTTCTGGCGCGAACGTATTCTTTGTGGGCGGCTTTCAGATCTTGTTTAGTGGGTGGCGCAGGGGCGGGAATACATTGCGGATCGCCGACAGCACACGCTGGCGCTGCCTGTGGCGTTTGTGGACGTGTCTTCCCGGGCGCAGCAAGCGACAGAGCAAGCGCGAGGGCCATGACCGAGAGAATCCGCATTGCTGATATTGTCTTGATTTCGCGCAGCATTGTCTATTCAGGGAATGGCGGCGGGGCCGTTTCTTGCGCCTTATGTGTGCACCGAATCAACAATCTCGGTGCAACCCCTGAGGCAGGCGTCGGGCCCAAGGGCAGCCAACTCCTCTTGTGGATAAATCCCTGTGGCCACTGCGATGATGGGCACACCAACTTCGCGAGCGGCGCGAACATCGGAAGGCGTGTCGCCGATGATGTACGTTCTGGCTTGCGGACCCAGATGCCGTGCGACTTCGGCGACCCCATTGCGAAAAATGTCGGAGCGAAGTTCCGTATGGTCGCTGAACGACCCGAAAGCAAAGTAAGGACGCAGCCCGGTCGCCTCAAGCTTCGCCCAGCCGATGCGTTCGAAATTGCCAGTCACCACGCCGATCAGTTTTCCGCGCCGCTTGAGCTCGGCGAGAAGTTCCGGGATAGCAGGGCAGAGGTCGGCGTTGATCTCCGCTTTTCGTGACGAGACTTCCTCGGACATCATTTCAATGATCCGCGGAAGATGCTTTTCGAAGTCTGGATCGGGAATGTTTTGCAGGCGGCAGACCGCCCGGAGGATACCGATGTCGGTATTGCCGTGGACTGGAACGCCATCGATGGTGGCGTCGAATCCGAAGATCTTCTTCAGCGCATTGCGAAACGCGAAATAATGGATGGCGTCGCGCGTGTTCAGCAGGGTGCCATCGATGTCGAAGAGGTAAGCGTCGGCGGAGAAAAAGTCCATCAGAAAAATGGTACTTGTGTAATTTCGTGATCTGGTAATTTGAAACACTAAACGGGCAATGGGCTTCAAATTACAAAATTACCCGATTACAAATTGCCCGATTTCTTCACTCGTCTTTCAGCATAAGCCGCTTGATCGCGCTGGCTTTGCCGGTGCTTTCGTCGCAGTCAATCACCACGCCGCAGAATCGCGCGTCGCCCGTGGCAGCTTCCCACCGCGCGGGCAGGTTCGTGAGGAATCGCTGTAGCACTAATTCCTTCTGCACGCCGATGATGCTGTCGTAAGGGCCGGTCATCCCGACGTCGGTCTGGAACGCCGTGCCACCGGGAAGCACACGTTCGTCAGCGGTTGGAATGTGGGTATGCGTACCGAGAACCGCCGTGACTCGTCCGTCGAGGTACCAGCCCATCGCGACCTTTTCGGATGTCGCTTCGGCATGGAAATCGACCAGGATTACGTTCGCCGTCAGCTGTTTCAGGATTTCGTCTGCCTTGCGAAACGGATCGTCGCTGCTGCCCATGAACACGCGCCCCTGCAGGTTGATGACTGCATAGCGAATGCCCGTGCGGGTCTGGCCCTCGTAGAAACCGTGGCCGGGATTTCCCGCCGAAAAATTCGCCGGACGGATAAGCCGCCGCGCCGGTTGGCCATCGGAGTTGTTCATGTAATCCATGATCTCGCGCTTGTCCCACACGTGATTGCCGGTGGTAATGACGCTGATGCCCATCTCGAAGAACTCCTCGGCGATCTGCGGCGTGATGCCGAAACCGGCTGCGGCGTTCTCTCCGTTGGCGATGATCAGGTCGATGCGATGTTCGCGCACGACATCGCCAAGCCGGTGCTTGACGATGGTGCGACCGGGGCGTCCGAAAATGTCTCCGATAAATAGCAGGCGCATGGGCGATAGGCGAAACTTCGATCTTAGCACGGCCCAACGATGTTGCATGGCTGACCGCGCCGCCCTCACTGCTATATGCTGGCGTGCATCGAGACATGGGTGATTCGCCGCAAAAATCGGCCGCGGAGAGTGCGAGCCTGGAAGCGATTCCGTTTCGCGATCCGCAGCGCGCACGCCAGAATTTCGAGCTCGTCCGGAAGCGCGTGCCGCAAACCCTGGCGGCGGTAATTCCGCCGCTGCTGGCCGATTTGCCCGATCCCGACAATGCCCTGAACTTCTTCGAGCGCTGGACGGAATCGGCAGGGCCAGAGTTGATCCGCCTTCTCGATCGGCACCGATCGCTGGCGCACTATGCGTTGACCATCTTCGGCTACTCGCAATTTCTGGGAGAAACGCTGCTGCAGAATCCTGATTTGTTTCAGATTCTGCTGCGCGAAGAAACCCTCGACCGCGCGCATTCGCATGAGGAATTCCGTGAAGCCTTCGGACGTTTCCGCTCGCGCTCGTTTAAGACCGATATCGCGCTGCTGCTGGCCCGTTTCAAGCGACGCGAGTACGTCCGCATCATGCTGCGAGATGTGCTGGGCATCGCCAGCCTGGCGGAGACGACGGCCGAGATCTCGACATTGAGCGATGTTCTGATCGAAGAAGCATTGCGAGAATGCGCGACCGAATTGCATCGCCGTTACGGCTCACCCCAGCACCTTGATCGGGAAGGGCGGCTGGTGCCAACGCCATTTGCTGTACTTGCCCTCGGCAAACTTGGGGGCAACGAACTCAACTACAGCTCTGACATCGATCTGTTTTACATCTACGCCGACGGCGACCCCGATGACAACGCTCCGATCACCAACCGCGAATACTTCGTTCGACTCGGGCAGGAGATCACCAATGTTTTATCGGAGGTCACGCCCGAGGGATTTGTTTTTCGCATCGACCTGCGCCTGCGGCCGCAAGGACGCGAAGGGGAGACCGCCATCTCTCTCGCTCACGCCGTCCGTTACTACTCTGAAACAGCTCAGGACTGGGAACGGCAGGCGATGATAAAAGCTCGTTCTGTCGCCGGCGATGTGAAACTCGCGCGACAGTTCATCCGCAAGCTGCAGGATCACATCTACACCGAGCAGGTGAATTTTGCGGCGATCGAAACGGCTCTTGAGGCGATTGAACGAATCCGCGACAAGCGCCTGGCCGCGCGCGACGCGTCGATCGATGCCAAGCTCGATCGCGGCGGCATTCGCGATATCGAGTTCCTGGTGCAATGTTTGCAGCGCGTGTATGGAGGTAAGCAACGCTGGCTGCGTTCCGGCGGCACGCTCTTCTCGCTGCAGAAGTTGCACGACAAGCGTCACATCTCCGGAAGCGACTTTCATCACCTGACCACCGCCTACGAATTTTTGCGCTCGATTGAACATCGGCTGCAACTGCGTCGCGGACAACAAACGCATCGCATTCCGCTCGATGAACAAGAACTCACCGTGCTTGCTCGATCGTTAACCCGCGGCAGCGCCGAGCCGTTTCCTTCTTCTGAATTAGTAAAAGTGGTGCGCGAGCGCATGAGCCGGGTAAGCGAAATTTACGACCGCATCATTCACCAGCATCAGCAACAGAGCGAAGACCAATCGGCAGAGACCTTCGAGTTGCGAGCCGACGAAGTCGAGTTCGGCCGCGTTCCCTCCGATCAGCAGGTTCTTCAGCGACTGAGTGCCGATTCGCCCGGGCTACACCAGATCGCCGCTCGCCTTGACCTTGAGCCTCACGCGCGACGCAATCTATTCAGGTTTCTCAGCAGCGCATTTACCTCGGCCGAGCGTTACGCCGCAGTTTCGTCGGTACCAGAAGCCGTTGAGCACGCGCTGGAACTGTTTCGCACCAGCGAGTTCCTTACCGACATTCTGGTTCGGCATCCGGAAGACGTGGCCAGTTTGAACCAACTGCGCGCGTCGTCGAAGCGTCACCAGAATGAAGTCCTGTTTCCCACCGATGATCTGGTTCGTGGCGGGCACAGCCAGGAACTGGAGGACTATCTTGCCTCCGACACTTTGAACTGGTCGGAGAAGATGGCGCTGTTGCGGCAACGGTTTCGCCACCGGATGTTTCTCTCAGGCGCACGCGACGTGCTGGAGTCGCGTCCCGTATCGGCAGCGTTAGTTGACACGACCAGCGCCGCCGAGGAGGCCGTGACCGCAGCGTGGGCAATGGCTGGACGGCCCACTGGACTCGCTGTTCTTGCACTTGGCCGCCTGGGCACGTTGGAGTTCGATTGCCTCTCTGACGTCGATTTATTGTTCGTTCGCGACAAGCGCATGAGTGCCACTTCCGCGACGCGCGCATCCGAGGCCATCGTGCAGGCACTTTCCGCCTACACCAACGAGGGAAGCGTGATGCCGGTTGATCTGCGATTGCGCCCGCATGGTGGCGAGGGTGAGATGGTGATTACTATCGACAAACTTGAGTCCTACTTCGCGAATGAAGCCCTGCCGTGGGAGGTGCTCACCTACAGCAAGCTGCGGCGTGTCGCCGGCAGCACGACGGTGGCAGTCAGGTCGATTGAGCTGGCCAAACGGCTTCAGCACCGTTTTGCTTCCCATGCCGCGCTCGCTGCTGACGTCAAAGATATGCGCGCGAAACTGGAGCGAACAGAGCCGAGCCTGAAGACTGTTCCCGGCGGCTCGTACGATATCGACTTTCTCGTGGCCTACACGACGATCAGGCAAGGAGTGCAAACGATCGAAGGCGCGACGCATGATCGGCTGAAGAAACTCGGGCGCGGCGGCTGGATTGCGAATTCCGATCTACAGATTTTGCTCGATGCGCTGGAGTTGTTCCGAACCACGGAGCATGCCATTCGCCTCGTCACGGGCCGCACGGCGAAACACTTTCCGGTATCGGAGTCGGCTCAGAGGTCCGTGACCGAGCTGACCTCGCGGATGCTAACGCGCGAGTTGCCGTCGACTCTGGAAAGCGAGCTGGAATCCACGCGGCACAAGGTTCGCGAAATCTTCGACCGCGTGATCGTTTGAACGAGACTAGAACGAACTGGCCCGGGGCCAACTCCATGCTTCTTCGATGCTATGATTGATGGTTTCAGGGAAGCGAAGTGGCCACTCCGAACGCTGAGGGCCGGTTTCCGCGCCTTTCAGGACGTCACAATCGCGTGTGATGACCGTACCTTGGGGAAGTGCGGCGCTTACCTATACTGCTTTCATCCCGAACGATCGTTCGAAAATTGAGTGGAGGTCCATTGATGCCGTCGTCTTTCAACGGAATTGCAGTGCCCGCTAACGGTTCCAGGATTGCGTACGAAAATGGCAAGTACCACGTGCCCGATCAGCCCATCATTCCGTTCATCGAGGGCGATGGCACGGGTCGCGACATCTGGAAGGCGTCGGTGCGGGTGTTCGATGCGGCGGTCGAGAAAGCTTACGGCGGCAAGCGCAAGATTGCCTGGTTCGAAGTCTTCGCGGGCGAAAAGGCGAAGCAGAAATTCGACAACTGGCTTCCTGACGACACGGTGAAGGCTTTCACGGAATTCCGTGTCGGCATCAAGGGCCCTTTGACAACGCCGGTAGGTGGCGGCATCCGGTCGCTGAATGTCGCACTACGACAGATCATGGATCTCTATGCCTGCGTGCGTCCGGTGAAATGGTATGGCGCTCCTTCGCCGGTGAAGCATCCTGAAAAAATGGACCTGGTAATCTTCCGCGAGAACACCGAGGACGTTTACGCCGGCGTGGAGTGGAAAGAGGGAACGCCCGAAGTCAAGAAGCTGATCGACTTCCTGAACAACACCATGCTTGCCGGAACCAAGAAGAAGATTCGCGAAGATTCGGGCGTCGGCATTAAGCCGATCTCGATCACCGGAACCAAGCGCCTGGTGCGGAAAGCCATCGAGTTCGCACTCGAAAACGGCCGCAAGAGCGTGACCCTGGTTCACAAGGGCAACATCCAGAAGTTCACCGAAGGCGCCTTCCGCGAGTGGGGATACGAACTCGCGACGCAGGAATATCGCGACAAGGTCGTCACCGAGCGCGAGAGCTGGATCCTCGACAACAAAGACAAGAACCCGAATCTGACCATCGCCGAAAACGCGAATCTCGTCGAACCGGGCATGGAATTCGCTCCGCCGGAGTTCCGCGCGGCGGTCGAAAAAGAAGTGAAGCAGGTGCTCGACTCCATTTACTCGACGCACGGCAACGGCAAATGGAAGTCGAAGCTGATGATCAACGATCGCATCGCTGACTCCATCTTCCAACAGGTGGTCACCCGCCCCGAGGAATACACCGTTCTCGCGACGCCGAACTTGAATGGCGACTACATTTCCGACGCCTGCGCCGCGCAAGTTGGCGGTCTCGGGATCGCGCCCGGCGCGAATATTGGCGATGGCTACGCGGTCTTCGAGGCGACCCACGGCACCGCGCCGAAGTATGCCGATCTCGATGTCATCAATCCCGGATCGGTGATGCTTTCCGGCGTGATGCTGCTCGACTTCCTCGGCTGGAAAGAAGCCGCCAAACTCGTGGAAGACGGCATCATTCGCGCCATCGAGAACAAGAAAGTCACGTACGACTTCCATCGCATGATGGATGGCGCCACCAAGGTGAAGACCAGCGAGTTTGGCGACTACGTGATTCGCTACATGGACGTTGGCGTCGCCAGCGCGGTGCGATAGCGACATTCGGCGGCCGGTTTGTAGGCGGTCAGCCGCATGGCTTTCGACGGAGTTCCGAGATGGGAATTCCGCTGTTGTCGACCGGGGTTCGATGACGGTCTGCCAAGGCTGCTTTTGCTTACAGTTACTCTGGCGAGTTTCACGCGTGTGCGTGTCTGTGATTTAATTTTGGAATTCTTCTAACGCCGGTGGTGCCTGCACCTGCCGGCGAGTTTTCATTCGGAAAGGAAGTTCTCATGCGAAAGAAAGTGACCATCGTCGGATCGGGCAATGTGGGTGCCACCGGCGCGCACTGGATTGCCAGCAAGGAACTGGCCGACGTCGTACTCATCGATATTCTCGACGGCGTTCCGCAAGGCAAGTCGCTCGACCTGCTCGAGGCTATGCCGATCGAAAAGCGCGATTCGTTCGTCTTCGGCACCAACGATTATGCCGACACCGCCAACTCCGACATCGTCGTGATTACCGCAGGCATTCCGCGTAAACCGGGCATGAGCCGCGACGATCTGCTCAACACCAACCATAAGATCATGAGCGACGTGGTCGGCAAGGTGATGCAGTATTCGCCAAACACCATCCTGATCATCGTCTCCAATCCGCTCGACGCCATGGCGCAGGCCGCTTACAAGTTGAGCGGACTGCCGCGCGAGCGCGTGATCGGTATGGCCGGTGTGCTCGATTCGGCCCGCTTTCGGACATTCATCGCCGAAGAGCTCGATGTCAGCGTCGAGAACGTGACCGCCTTCGTGCTCGGCGGACACGGCGACACAATGGTGCCTTTGGCGCGCTACTCCACCGTTGCCGGGATCCCTATCACCGAGTTGATGGACAAAGAAACCGTTGAGCGCCTGGTGCAGCGCACCCGCGATGGCGGAGCCGAGATCGTGAAGTACCTGAAGACCGGCAGCGCCTACTACGCGCCTTCGGCGGCATTCACCGAGATGGTCGAGTCGATCCTCAAGGACAAGAAGAAGATTCTGCCTTGCGCCGTCTATCTGCAGGGCGAGTACGGCATCGACGGCCTGTTCGTCGGCGTACCGGTAAAGTTAGGATCGCATGGCGTGGAAAAGATCATCGAGATCAAGCTCACTCCAGAAGAGCAGGCTGGACTCGAGAAGAGCGCCGGAGCAGTCAAAGAACTGGTTGGCGTGATCGGCGTGTAGTAAATCCTTCCGTCAAAATGTGATGCCCGGCCGTGCTGGCCGGGCATTCTCATTTCCCGATGCTTTGCGGAACTAGGGAAGTTCTTTCCACCACCACAGCGGAGCAAGCGGCTTCTGCTCCGGATAGACCTCATTGAGCGTGTCGCCCTCGAACAGCTCGCCGTTTTTCATTACGAACTGAATCGTGTTGGTGTTGTGAATGTCGTCGAGAGGATTCTGATTTAACACGACAAGGTCAGCCATCTTGCCAGGCTCAATGGAGCCGAGGTCCTGGTCGAGGCCAAGGGCCTGCGCACCCCGGATCGTCGCCGACTTCAACACATCCATGTTGCTCACTCCGCCAGAAGCCAACGACCACATCTCCCAGTGATAGCCGAGCCCCTGGAACTGGCCATGGCTGCCGATGCAGACGCGTCCGCCATTTGCGATCAGTTTTTTGTCCTGCGCGGCCAGGCGAGGGAAGACAAGTTCGTCTTGCCGCACCCAGATCTTTCGCCGACGAGTGCGATCATCCACGATGTTGTGCGGAATGAAATGGCGAACTTTCGGGTTATCGTGGACTTCGGTGTTTTCGTAGTAATAGTCCTCGGCCCACGGTCCACCGTAGGCGACGATCAGTGTTGGAGTGTAGAAGATGCCAGACTTCGACCAGAAATCAATCACGTCCTGAAACAGCGGAGTGATAGGCAGGCTGTGTTCGTTGCCGCTGAAGCCGTCGATGGCGTGCGTGAGGTCCATCTTGGCGTCGAGACCGCCTTCCGTGGTTGGCATCACGCCTTCCTTCTTGCAGGCCATCACCATCCACTGACGCTGCTTGCGATTTCCCACCATATACGACTTCAGGTACGGTGTGCGATAGAACTTGCGATAGCGCTCGACAACCGCAACGGCGTCATCGAGCGACTGGAAATCGGTATCGGGGAAGACGCCGGGCCCGGTGGAATAAGCCCGTGGGCCCAGGATCTCGCCGGTGTCAACCAGATCCTGGTAGGCAAACATGTCATTCGTTGCGGTCTGCGGATCGCGCCCTGCGGTCACCCCATGCGCGAGGTTGGCGAGAAAACTCCAGTTCTGCGTGTCGAGAACGGAGCGGCGAATCTCGGTCCAGTGCGGATGAATGTCAACGAATCCGGGCACAATGGTCTTGCCGCTGACGTTAATCACTTTCGCATCGGCGGGTACTTCGACGGATCCGTGCCTGCCGACGCTAACGATGCGGTTATCTTTCAGCACAATGTCGGCATCTTCGAGCACATCCTGCTTGCCCATCGTGATCACTCGCGCTCCACTCAGCACCGCCGTGCCTTTCGGCGTGTGGCGAGGGAATTCCAACTTGACCGTAATCTCTTCGGGATGGAGCTTCGGAGGTTTTTTGTCGTCCTTTGGTTCAGCGCTTGGAGAAGTCGGTTTCGACGATTCGGCCGCCTGCTTCGGCTCATCGGACTTCGATTGATCGGTCGAAGAGGTATCGTCTTCCGCCTTCTTCGGCGGCTCGAACTCGATTTTGTCCAGCGGAATGCGGAAAAACGTCGATCCCTCGGCCCAAGTAACGGTTTTGCCACCGTCGGCCCAGCCCATGTAATCGCCGCCAACCTCGGTGATGCGACGGATCGGCACCGGCGACTTGAAGACATCAACCGTGGTCGGATCGCCTCCGAGATGTGGAACCGCCAGCAAGTAAACTTGATTGCTGACCTGCGCCAGCGCCCATTCGCCATTGGGACTGATACGTACGTCGGCGGCGGGCGAGCCTTCGCCTTTCTCAGGCGGCTGCGGGAACCACGTCTTGCCGACAACTTTCACAATTGTGCGACGATCGGTGCCGTCGTAACGCAACGACATCAGCCCCGCTTCGGAATAGACATAAATGCGATCGGGCTCGGGTCCGAAGTGTGGACGTGCCGCTCCACGAGCGGGCAGAATGAAATTGATGTCGCCACCTTCGGAAGGAATCCAGATCAAGTCGAGGTTGCTGGTCTGGTGGTCCCATTCGTCAAATTGCTCGATACGCGCCTGCTTCGGCGCACGCAAGGCGACGATCCGCTTGCCGTCTGGAGACCACGTGACATCGCGATAGTAGGCGGATACTCGCGTGAGCTGTTGTGGCTGACCTTGTCCGTCGACGCGTGCCTTCCAGATCTGTCCACCGTTGTAGTCCCACGTAACGTAAGCGATCCACTGGTTGTCGGGCGACCACGCAGGCTGGAACTCGCGGCTGTCGCCGCTGGTGATGCGATGCGGCGTGCCGGTGGGCAGATCCATTACGTAGAGATGGGTCAGCCCGGAGAAAGCGAGGTGCTTGCCGTCTGGAGATTGCTCGGGCTGCTGAATCAGCCGCATCTGGACGGCGCCTTCTTCGACGCGCATGGGGATATTCAGGCTCGGCCCAAGCTCGCGTGAAACTTTGGCGGTGAAGGGGATCTCGATATCTTTACCGTCAGCGATATTGATTCGGTGAATTTTGCCGCCATAAGCGGCGACAACTTCTTTTCCGTCGGGAGTGAATGCATAGCTGGGCAGAAAGTCGCGGGTGAAAAGAGATTCCTGGTCGTCGCGTTGAACCGGATATTTCAGCCAGTGCTCTTCACCATTCTTAAGATCGCGAATGCGGAACCCGGTTTCGGTTTCGTAGCGGGTTGCATACACAAGAAGGTTGCCATCGGGCGAGATCACCGGCCGCATCGCGCTGCCGGGTGCATCTGTGACGGTATCGTCGTCGCCGGTCAGTCGATCGTGACGAGTGATTTGCGATAACGGAAACGTTACGTTGTAGACTTTGTCGAAAAATCCCTGTCGCGTGGCGTAGTAAAGATAGCGGCCATCGCTGGAGGCGGAAATGCCGAGATTGTGCGCCCAGGTGCTGGGAGGCGCGTCTGGCTTTGCCTTGCTCTTCGTTACCTGGATGCCAACGCCGCCCTTGATGTGGTACATCCAGAGCTCAAACATGCCGACTGGGAACTGCGTCACGCGGGCGGCGATGACGTACTGGCCGTCGGGCGTCCAGGCCGGCGAAGCGAACTCGCTCTGGTTGTCCTGGCTGAGCTGCACGGGATTTTGGCCGTCAGGATCTGAAATCCAGACATTCTCCGATCCGCTGCGATCGCTGACGAATGTGATCTTTTTTCCGTCGGGCGAAAAGTGCGGTTGGCCATTGAAAGCCATCCCGGACGTGATCTTGTGCGCTTCGCCGCCGCTGAACGGCATGGTGTAGAGGTCGCCGAGAAGGTCGAAGACGATGGTTTTGCCGTCGGGAGAGACATCGAGCGAAAGCCATGTGCCCTCGGTCGCAGTGAATTCCAGCTTGCGCTCGGGCTTAAGGGGCAGTGGTGTCTCTTTCGCCTTGTCCGTTTTTTGAGAACTCTTCGTGGAATCCGGATTCGCCGGTTTCTTCGAGGAAAATGCAGGTTCAGTAGCGAGGCCCAACAAGGCAAGAATCAGTGGAATCAGCACGCGACAGCGCATGCGCGACATCGTCCCTCCGAGAAATAAGAGATAAAAAGAAGTTCGCGCATCCTAAGCGGACTGAGGCTGGGGCGTCAATGCGAAATGGGTCTAGTGTGATGCGAGGTCGAGCGACGTGAAATTACACATACCGATCCTCCGGCTCCGTCGGCGGACTCGGCTTCTCCAGCGACCCAATCAGGTGCTCGACCACTGCCTGCCTGATCACTTTCGCATCGTATCTCCGCACGAAAAACACCTGATCGGCATAGGCGTAGTCCCAGTTCTCCTGCTGCAGCATTTCATTGAGCCCTTGTGGCGTGCTGACGAAATACGAAAGCGTCCACTGGTATCCACTGTCCGCGTTGTAGAGTTCCACGAAGAGTTCGCCGGCGAACGATTGCGGATCGGGTGGTCCCGGCTCGTAATCGAATTTCGCAAAATACATCCGAACGATCTGGACGGGGTGGAGGTCCTCTTCATCAACCGGCTGCGATGAATGAAATTTCGGTCGCCGGTCGATCTCGATCACCTTCGCGGATTGGCGTGGCAGCTCCAATACACGCGACGGTTCCGGCTCTGGAGGCGACTCGATGCGCGGTTGCGATTCGTTCAATCGCGACGCCCACCGCGACAAAACGTACAGCGCAGCAAAAGCCGCAGCCAGGAGAGCGATCTTCAGGGCCTCGGAGATCGGGAAATTCGGCATGGGCTCCGGCGGGATACTACGACGAATCGGCGCAATTCGTCATCCTTCGTCGGTGCCGAAAACTTCGTAGTGATGAACGAATGTCGAGTCGAGCAGAGGACGTTCGGCGTCGGGAATCAGCGACTGGTTCCAGTTGACACCAACAAACGCCTTCAAATCGTCGAGGCTCCTCCAGATGGTGATCACCGCAAACTCGTCGGGCGACGAAGGCATGGGGCGTCCGGCGAAAAAGTGAATCAGTCCGCGTTGCTTGCGCACCAACGGGATTGAGTGCTCGCCAACCTTGATCTCGAACTCTGCCTGTTTGCCGCTCTGCACGCGCGCGCGAAAAACGCGGAGAATCATCGCATCACCTTGGTCGAAGAGGATAGCAGCAAAGCCGAAAGTGCGAAGGACGAAGTTCCAAGGAGAACCTCAGCTTGGGACCTCTTCGTCCTTCTCACATAGTTCTTTTCTAGACTCGCTCAATCTTTACGGCATTCACCACCACGTCTTTGTTGGGTTTGTCCTGGCGGTTGCGAGCCACGTTTGAGATTTTGTCGGCCACGTCCTGGCCTTCCACCACCTCGCCAAAGATCGTGTGATTTCCCGTGAGCCACGGCGTTGCCGCAACGGTGATAAAGAACTGCGATCCGTTCGTGTTCGGACCGGAATTCGCCATCGCCAGTTTGCCCGACTTATCGAACTTGTGCGGAGAGCCCTTGGTCTCGTCCTCGAACTGGTAACCTGGTCCACCCATGCCGCTTCCCATCGGGTCGCCGCCCTGGATCATGAACTGCGGAATCACGCGATGGAAGATCGTGCCGCTGTACAGCGGATTCTGCGACTTCTGCCGCGTTCCGGGATGCGTCCACTCGCGTTTGCCTTCGGCCAGGTCCGTGAAATTCTGCACTGTCTTGGGAGCCTCTTTGTCGAAGAGTCGCACCACGATCTGTCCTTCGCTGGTATCGAACGTGGCATAAATTCCGGGAGTGCGTGCCATGAATAATTTCCTTTCTCTGCTGGAGGTGAAAATAGCAGCGGCCCGATCTTCCGGGCCGGTAAAGTTACCTTAACAAATTCGATGCAATCCAGAGCTACTGCTTTGGCTTCGCCGTTGTACCGGGCGCGGTAGCCGCCTTGTGCACCGTGGTCCCTGGCTTGCTGGCGGGCGCCGTCGGCGATTCGCCCGGCTTCAGGATCTGAATATGGATGATCTTGACCGGCTTGTACGGCTTGTCGTTGGAATCGCGCGGCGTGCGGGCAATCGTCCCCACCAGCGAAACCGGCGTACACTGGCCGAAAATGGTGTAGCCGTAACCCTTGGTCTGGTGACGTCCGAACCGTGTGCACCCTGCTGGATCGAGACAGGGATCAAGGTCGGGAGTCGCGACCTCGGTGATAAAGAACTGAGAGCCGTTAGTGTTTCGGCCAGAATTGGCGTAAGCCAGAACGCCGGCCTTATCAAACTTGAGCGCCGGCGAATACTCATCCTTTATCTCAATCCCGATATCACCAGCACCCGTACCCGCAGGATCGCCGCCCTGGATCATGAATTCCGGAATCACGCGATGAAACGTCGTACCGTCGTACAGGGGCTTGTGCTGCATCGCGTGCGTAGATGGATCACGCCACGGTTTGGTACCTTTGGCCAACCCTATAAAGTTGTCCACGGCTCCTGGAACCTTGTCGCGAAACAGCTCGCAGGTAAAGTTGCCGTCGGTCGTCTTGATGATCGCGCTCGGATTTTGCGATGCCGGCGCAGGCGCCGCCGCTTGAGCAAAAGCACAGCATGAGACAGCCGCGACGAATATCAAAGTTAGTATCTTGCGCATAATGGCTCCTGTCGTACTGCCAATAGAACGAAGAAGTATAACAAGACAGTCGTTGGTTATTAGTCGGTAGCATAAGGTCAAAAGCCCCTGGTTGATGCCGCCCGACAGAAATCTTCACGACCAAATACCAACTACTGAGAACTCACTACTTGCTCAGTTTCTTACTGACAGATTCAACTTGAGTGAACACCCGCAGCAGGTTCCCCCCAAGAATCTTGTGGATCTGGTGTTCGTCATATCCACGATCCACCAGCGCCGCGGTGATCTTCGGCAGGTCCTCCACTGAGTCGATCCCCTGCGGAGTGCAGGGAATGCCGTCGAAGTCAGACCCGATGCCGACGTGATCGATGCCCGCGACCTTCGCCACATGGTCGATGTGATCGATCAGATCGCTCAGCGGCGGCCGCGGATATCCCGCCTTCAGCTGCGCCGTAACCTCGTTGAGCTTGGCCCGTGTCTCCGGCGAATGGTCCTGCTCGATTTGTTTTTGCAAGTCATCCTGTTGCTTCACCAGGTCTGCGTTGGCCTGCTGGAACGCCTTAACTTTGTCTTTATATGCCGGATCGCGCGCGATAAACCCGCAGTTGAAGTTCACCTGTACCACGCCGCCGTTTTTCGTCACTTCGCGCAGCATATCGTCGGTCATGTTGCGGGGCACGTCGGTCAGCGCGCGCGCCGACGAATGCGAGGCAATGATCGGAGCCTTCGAAACCGCGATCGCATCCTCGAAGGTCTTGTCCGACACGTGCGAGATATCAACCATCATGCCCAGCCGGTTCATCTCCAGCACAATCTGCTTGCCGAAATCGCTGAGTCCGTCGTGATGCTGCACCTTCGCATCGTCCACGTCGCCTGACGAGTCCGCCCACTCGTTGGTGTTCATCCACGTCAGCGTCATGTAGCGCACGCCCAGCCGGTAGAAGTCCCGCAACACGCGGATATCATTCTCGATCGCGTGCCCGCCCTCCACGCCCATCAAGGCGGCCAGCCGTTTGTGCGGCCCAGTGCGGGCTTTCACGATGTCTTCCGCCGAGTACGCCATCACCATCTGGTCCGGATGCAGCCTCGCCTGCTCGTACACCGAGTCGATCATGTCCAGCGCGCGCTTCGTGTAGCCGGTCGTGATCGCCGGATCCACCCAGATCGAAAAGAACTCCGCGCCCAGATTCCCGCGGCGCACCTTGCCGAAATCGAAGTGTCCCTGGCTGACCGGCGTGTTCGTCGCGAGGTCGAAATTTTCGTCGACGAAACGTCCGGGCGTGTCCGCGTGCGTATCGATAATGATCGCGGAGTTATGGATGGCGCGCGCGTCAGGCTTCGATTTCTGATGTTTAGTTTGAGCCGCAGCCAGTGCGCACGCCGCGATAGGGAAGAGAAGGATCAGCGATTTAATTAGCATCCGTGTCTATGTTCGAATCCTGCTGGGAATCTTTCCAGTCAGTATAGCCTTCGAACACGACAACGTGAAACACAGGCTGGCGGCGCTCTTCGATCGGGTCGATCATGCCGGCATTCCGTAACGGCAGGAAATACTGGTTGATCCACTCATGCTCTTTGCGGGTCAGGCCGCGCTTCGAGATGTCGATCGTAACCCCAGTGAGATGGGTGGAAGCTGTATCGCCTTCCTGCGGAGCCGCGTTGTGGTTGGTGCGGCGTAGCTTCTTCTGTTGCTCTGCGGTGCGAACGGCAGAGTTAATCTGGATCGGCCGGTGGAACTCGGCGTAGAACGCTTCGCCGAAATCTTCCGCGAAGTCGCGCGTCCACGGACGGCAATAACGCCGGTTGGGAGCCAGGTTTGCCGCCACCTTCAGCGACCGGCTCTCCTGGATCGGTACCAGGTCTTCGCTGTCTTCCAGCAACTCCAGCTGATCGTCGTCTTCGATGCGGGGAAGTTCGAGGGCGTCGAGCTTCACATTCTCGTTCACCAGCATGTCGTGCGAGCCGGCGAACATCGGATGCCAGGCGATACGGCGGATGCGCGTCCTGCGTACCGGACGATGCGCGCGGCGGGTGCGCACCACGCGGTGCAGGGCAAAGCTCTGCGCCGACATGGCGAGAAGCAAAAGACAGACAACCCCGGTGGCCTTGAATCCCCTGCTCACAAATAGCCCTCGACGGTCTTGGTTAATGGAGCGTGTAGTGTACTTCAAAGTTGCTGGATTTGTAGCTATAGAAGTGCATAGACCTTTCGTGCAGGGTAACCAAAAGTGCAAAGGGACCATGGCAGGACGTTCGCTTCCGGGAACTTAACTTTCCGGTACATTCGATGAGGCGTAAATGGCCCGCGTTATCCGTTACTTTCGTGTCATCTTGAGTAAACCCAAGTTGCTGCTTCCTGCATCGCGCCTTTCGCAAATGCTCCGAAGCTAGCCTCCGACATCGACCATCGATTCCGGCCGTTCCGCCAGGGAGGCCTTCAGATAATCGCGGTTCATGCGCGCAATCACTTCCAGCTTGATGTCTTTCGGGCACGCCGCTGTGCACTCTCCGATGTTGGTGCAGTTGGCGAAATCCTCGATGCGCATCTGCTGAACCATCGCGATGGCGCGTCGGTCGCGCTCCGCCTGGCCTTGCGGCAGCAGTCCGAGATGAGAGATCTTCGCGCCAACGAACAGCGCAGCGGCCGCATTCGGACACGCCGCCACGCACGCTCCGCAACCAATACAAGCAGCGGCGTCCATCGATAGATCGGAGTTCTTCTTCGGGACTGGGATCGCGTTTCCATCCGGTGCGCTGCCGGTCGGGGCCGTAATGAACCCGCCCGAAGCAATGATCCGATCGAACGCTCCGCGATTCACAGCGAGGTCTTTCACCACCGGAAAAGCCTTGGCGCGCCACGGTTCGAGATAGAGCTCATCGCCATCTTTGAAGTGGCGCATGTGGAGTTGGCAGATCGTGGTCCCCTTAAATCCGCCGTGGGCCTTGCCATTGACCATCATGCCGCACATGCCACAAATGCCCTCGCGGCAATCGTGATCGAACGCAATCGGATCTTCGCCCTTCTCGATCAGGCTCTCGTTCAAGACGTCGAGCATTTCAAGGAACGACATGTGCTCGTTGACGTTCGGAACCTCGTAGCGAACCATCCGCCCTTTATCCTGCGCATTTTTCTGTCGCCAGACATGCAGTGTGAGTTTCATCTTTACTTGTAGCTCCGTTGCGAAGGATGGACGTAATTGAACGTCAGCGGCTCTTTTTGCAGCGTCGGGGAAATGCCCGCTCCCCGGAACTGCCACGCGGCCACATACGAATAGTTCGCGTCATCGCGCTGTGCCTCGCCTTCCGGCGTCTGATATTCCTCGCGGAAGTGTCCGCCGCACGATTCGTTGCGGTTCAGTGCGTCAATGCACATCAGCTCGGCTAACTCGAAGAAGTCGGCGACGCGGCCTGCTTTCTCCAGCGACTGGTTGAACTCCTCGTTCGCGCCCAGCACCCGCACGTTCTTCCAGTACTCTTCGCGCAGCGCCGGAATCTGTCCCAGCGCTTCTTTCAGGCCGGGGGCGTTGCGGGCCATGCCGCACTTGTCCCATACAATTTTGCCCAGCTCACGATGGAACGAATCCACCGTGCGCTTACCGTTGGCGTTAAGCAGCTTCTGCGTGATGCAGGTTACGTTCGAAACCGCTTCGCGCGCCTCGGGAATGTCGGCCGAAAGCGTGGCCGGCTTGGCGGTCGCCAGGTAATTGCCGATCGTATAAGGAATGATGAAGTATCCGTCGGCGAGGCCCTGCATCAGCGCGCTCGCGCCCAGGCGATTGGCTCCGTGATCGGAGAAGTTGGCTTCGCCGAGAACGAACAATCCCGGAACGGTGGACATCAGGTTGTAGTCCACCCACAAGCCGCCCATCGTGTAATGCGTCGCGGGATAAATCCGCATCGGCACTTCATACGGGTTCTCGCCCGTGATGCGCTCATACATCTCGAACAGGTTGCCGTAACGCTCGGCGATCTTGTGCTTCCCTAATCGCTTGATGGCGTCGGCAAAATCGAGATACACGCCGAGTCCCGAAGGTCCTACGCCGCGGCCTTCGTCGCACTCGTGCTTGGCGGCGCGGGACGCAATATCTCGTGGCACGAGGTTTCCGAAACTCGGATACCGGCGCTCGAGGTAGTAGTCGCGCTCGTTTTCGGGAATCGTGTTCGGCGCCCGCTTGTCGCCTGCCTGCTGCGGAACCCAAATCCGTCCGTCATTGCGCAGCGATTCCGACATCAGCGTCAGCTTCGACTGGTAGTCGCCCGCCACCGGAATGCACGTAGGATGGATCTGCGTGTAGCAGGGATTGGCGAACAGCGCTCCGCGCTTATGCGCGCGCCAGGTAGCGGTAACGTTACAACCCTTCGCATTGGTGGAGAGATAGAAGACGTTGCCATAGCCGCCGGTAGCGAGAATGACGGCGTCGCCGATGTGCACATCGATCTTGCCATCGTACAAGCTCCGCGTAACGATGCCTCGAGCCATGCCATCCACCACGATCAGGTCCAGCATCTCCGTCCGCGGATACATCTTCACCGCGCCCAGTCCGATCTGCCGTTCCAGTGCCTGGTAAGCGCCCAACAGAAGCTGCTGGCCGGTCTGCCCGCGGGCGTAGAACGTGCGCGAGACCTGCGCTCCACCGAACGACCGGTTGTCGAGCAGCCCGCCGTATTCGCGCGCGAAGGGAACTCCCTGCGCTACGCACTGGTCAATGATGTTCACGCTGACCTGCGCCAGGCGATACACGTTGGCTTCGCGGGCGCGGAAGTCGCCGCCCTTTACCGTGTCGTAGAACAGGCGATAAACGCTGTCGCCGTCGTTGTGATAATTCTTGGCCGCGTTGATGCCGCCCTGTGCCGCAATCGAGTGCGCGCGACGCGGGCTGTCCTGGTAGCAGAAGCACTGCACGTTGTAGCCGAGTTCGCCAAGGCTCGCCGCCGCCGCCGCGCCCGCCAGCCCCGAACCCACCACGATCACGTTGTACTTGCGCTTATTCGCCGGGTTCACCAGCTTCAGCTCGAACTTGTGCTTGTCCCACGCCTGTTCAATCGGTCCGCTGGGGACATTGGATTTCAATTCCATAAATTCAGGCTCCCTAAACAGGCTTCAGATAGCCGGCCAGAACCGCGACCGGGATCGAGATGTATCCGATGGCAATGAGTATGGCGACGAGCTTCGCCAGTCGCTGGATCCACGGCGTATAAACCGGGTGATTGAACCCGAGCGTCTGGAACATGCTCCAGAGGCCGTGATACAGGTGGAGGCAAAGCAGTGTCATGGCGACGATGTAAAACACCGCCACCGGCCAGACCTGGAAACTTGTAACGGCGTTGTTATAAACGCTGCCTTCAATGAATGGTCCGCCGGGGTGCACCGAGCCAAACGTGAAATTCAAGAGGTGATAGATCACGAACGCCAGGATGATCGGCCCGCTCCAGTACATGGTTCGCGAGGCGTAAGTGGAGTTGATGCTGGCCTTCTTGACGTACTGGATCGGCCGCGCTTCGCGATGTCCGAGCCAGAGCTGGAACGATGACCAGATGTGCAGGATCACCGAAAGCAGCAGCACAATGCGCGTTCCCCAGAGAAGCGGGCCAAGCGTGCGCAGTGTGACCGCGTAATGATTCAGCTTCTCGGGTCCCTGGAAGATCTGCAGATTGCCGAGCAGGTGGCCGATCACGAAGCCGAACAGGATGATGCCAGTCACGGCCATGACCGCTTTTTTGCCCACCGTCGTTTGCCAGAATCGCATGCTGCCCGGAAGGCTTACCGAAGTAGCACTCATGAAATGATGATCCTTCTGTCTGCTGTGAGAGAGCTAACCCAGGAACTGGTACTTTGCCCGGGGCTCGACCGAGCTCCCCGGTGAATTAGATTCACCGACACTCCGGTTCGAACCGACGCACCCACAGACCAGTCCTTACGAGAGGAAAACACCAAGCAGAACCTTTCATTATGGTTGGCGGGAAACGGCTGCGTCAAGAAAGGAAGCTCGCTTCCGATCGAGCCGGTACCACGGAAATCAAATCATGGGCGCGGCTTTTGCCCAGCATTTGCGATCACGACTCGCTGTGACAGCAGACACATAGCTGTTGTGACGGCATTAGCGGGTATCGGAGTCGAGAAACCATTGCAGCAGCTTGCGAAAGGCCTGTCCGCGATGGCTCACGGTGGCCTTTTCTTCGGGAGTGAGTTCCGCGAAAGTTTTGTTCAACGAAGGGAAGAAGAAGAGTGGATCGTAGCCAAAACCGCCCGTTCCGCGCGGATGGTGCAGGATCGTTCCCGGCGCCACGCCGCGAAAGGTCGCGACAGCTTCGCCATCTTTGGCGACCGTGATCGCGCACACGAATCGGGCCTGCCGTTTCTCGTCGGGAACATTCGCCATTTCCAGCAGCAGCTTGGCGTTGTTTTGCTCATCGGTAGCGTTCGGTTGGCCGGGACTCGCCGCGTAGCGAGCCGAGTAGATGCCTGGCGCTCCTTGCAGGGCGTCGACTTCGAGCCCGGAATCGTCGGCCAGGACGAGTTCTCCGGGAAGGAATCGGCTGTAGTGCTCGGCTTTCTTCTGCGCGTTGGTTTCGAAGGTCGGTGCGTCTTCGATCACTTCGGGCAACGACCGAAAATCAGGAATGGCCGCGACATCGATCGCGCAGGGTGCAGCGGCGGCAGCGAAATCGCGCAGCTTGCCCTGGTTCGAAGTCGCGATGAAGATCGTTGGCATGGGTCTGAACTTGTATAGACCCGAATGTTAGAACAAGTCACGCAGCTTTTTGTAAAAACTGCTCTGGTGGCGCGAATTTGCCTGACGGTCAAAGTTTTTGCCGCATTGCATGCGCTAGACGGCGGAGGTTTCCTGGCCAAGCAGGCGCGAGATCTCTTCGGCAGAAGCCGCGGGAGTTGCGCCGGGCTGTGACGCGACCCACGAGCCAACGCGATTCGCCGCAGCGTTGATCGCGTCGAGCGAATGGCCAAGGCGATAGTGATATGCCAGGGCTGCGGTGAAAGCGTCGCCGGCGCCAACCGTGTCAGCCACGCGCACGCGGAATCCGGGATGTTCCGAGAAGCGCTCTTTGTTCATCAGCAGGCTGCCTTTTTGGCCGCGTGTAACACAGACCAGTTCCATTCCGTAATGCTGCAGGAGCAATTCGGCGTCGGCAGATTCGTCGCTGCTCGTCGGCAGACCGCAGGTTTGCAGGACGATCGGCAGTTCGTCTTCATTGAGCTTCACGACGGTGGCGAGCGCGAAACCGGTCTTCAGCGTCACAGCGTCGTAGAAGTTTTGGCGTAAGTTGACGTCGAAGATGCGCAGACAGCTTTCGCGGGTGGCGCGCAGGAAGCGGTGGATGGTGGAACGCGATGGTTCCTGTCGCTGTGCCAAAGACCCGAAACACACGACATCGGCACGAGTGGCAAGTTGCTGCACTGCCGCGTTCCATTCGATGTGGTCCCACGCGACGTCGCGAACAATCTTAAATTCCGGCAAGCCTTGCGGATCGACGCTTACATGAACCGTTCCGGTCGGATGATGCTCGTCGAGCTGAATACAGCTGGCGTCGAGTCCAAGAGCCTTGACGCGAGCGAGTGCTTCGCGGCCAAGGTCGTCGTTTCCGACACGGCTTACGACCGCAGCGCGGCTGCCGAGCAGGGAACTGATGTAAGCGAAATTCGACGGAGCGCCGCCGAGTTGTTTTCCTCCGGGCAGTAAGTCCCAGAGCAGTTCCCCAATTCCGACGACCAGCGACATGGCGGTCTCCCGAGCGGGAATGCTAATCCAAAACCGGGCCTGAGGGAATGGGCGGCGAAGCCTTAGACGCAGCGCACGATCATGCAGGTGATGTCGTCGTGCTGTGGGGCGGTGCCGACGAACAACTCGATCTGCGCCATCAACTGCTGAACGATCTGCTGTGCGGGTCCGGCGGGAACGGCGCGAATGGCGGCGAGCATGCGATCTTCGCCGAACTCGGCAGCCGCGACGTTCTCGGCTTCGACGACTCCATCAGTGTAGATGGCAAGAACATCTCCGGGCTGGAGAACGGTTGTGCCTGAGTCGTACGCGGCGTCTTTGAGGATGCCGAGTGGAACGCCGCCGATATTCAGCTTTTCAACCTGTGCTCCGCGCAGACGGAACGGCGGGTTGTGTCCGGCGTTGACGTAGGTGACCACGCGGGTGGCGGGATCGAACTCGGCGAGAAACGCCGTGGTGAAGCGGCTACCGCGAATGCTGTGATCGCAAGCGTAGCGGTTCAAGCCGCAGACCAGGTCAACGAGGTCGGGCGAAGTCGCGGAGAGCGTTTTCAGGCTGGCCTGGAAGGTCGCCATCAGCAACGCCGCGGGCATGCTCTTGCCGGCGACGTCGGCGATCACAAGCAGTTGCCGGCCGTCGGTGCCGCGCGGGATCACGTCGTAGTAATCGCCGGCGACGGTGTTTGCCGGTCGCGTCACAAAGGCAATATCGAGGCCTGAAACCTGCGGCGCCACGCTTGGAACCAGCCAGTGCTGGATCTCGCGCGCGATCTCGAGGTCGCGCTTCATGACCACGCGGTCAGCGGTCTCAAGGATCAGGATCAGCAGGATGACCAGTCCGCCGAGGAGACGAGTCTCGATGACTGTAACGACGCCGTTATCAGTCGGAAACGAGATGTTGCCGATCAACATCAGGGTGATGCCGATGAGCAGCGCCACGCGCTTGGCGGGCGAGAGCTTCATCAGGATGGCCCAGAAGAAATCGATGATGGTGTGGACCCAGTCGGGCCGCGGCGTGCGCGGCTCCTGGCTGCGGGCCTCGACTTCCTTGGAGTAAAGACGGTAACCGGATCGGGCCTCGGTGACGAACTGCGACCACAGCTGTTGCAGTTCGAGTCCGTCGGTGACGCGTCTCCAGAACTCGTGCAGCTTCTTCAGAACATTCGGCTGCGGCGGCCGAGGAGGTGGCGGCGGCGACGGTTGATACGGTGGGGGCGCGATTCCAGGCTGGGCCGACATGGTCGAACCAGATTATAAGGAACTCGGTTCTGGCGTTCGCTGTTATGCCCAAAATGGGATGGATACGGACGCTACACTGGAACGGCCGGGGGACATGCCTGACCCTTGTTCCTCCGCAGCTGGGTCGGGTTATTGAACAGCCGGGGGCATACCTGACAGTTTAGACCGGGCACATCCCTGACACTTTTTCCTTGGCAGCTTCGGCGAGGGGAAGGGGTGCCGGGGATGGGGACGCTTCCCCTTCCCCGGC